>Ga0310120_10000050_pt1 | contig 83551 bp, 59 predicted proteins | sample CB27_AW_983_MG_FD_203506 | JGI IMG/M metagenome (GOLD analysis project Ga0310120, IMG submission 203506) | Marine microbial communities from Western Arctic Ocean, Canada - CB27_AW_983 | ecosystem: Environmental > Aquatic > Marine > Oceanic | place: Canada: Western Arctic Ocean | collected...
CGACGGGTTCAGCACCAAGCCGAAGCGATTCGTTTACTCGAAGATCAAGCCAGACATCGACACGTGGCGGTCGTTGAAACTCGGCAACCTGAAACAGAATTTTGTCCGGGTCGATATCGGCATGGTGCCCGATTGCCTGGGCAACGATGCGACATGGGCCAAGGTCCTGGAAAACGTCGCACTGGCGGCCCGGGGTGCCAGGGAATGCGGGGCCACAGGGCTGATGCTCGATTCGGAGATGTACCACTGCTACGGCAGCGGCATCTCGCCATTCCGTTTCAGCGGCCATCCCGAGTTGACGTTCGAGGAGTACAAGCCCCACGCGCGTCGACGAGGCCGCCAGTTCATGGCCGCGGTCAATTCGCAGATGCCCGACGCGAAGCTGTTGATCACATTTGCCACATCGTCAGCCTGCCGCGATCCTCGGAATCCCAGGTCGCCGCTGACCCACAACATCATGGCCCTGATGCCTGCTTTCGTGGACGGGTTGATGGACAAGGCGACTTCCAGGAACGAGATCATCGACGTGTTCGAAGGGGCCTACGGGTTCCAGGCACGGGCCGAGTTCGCCCGCGCCCGCACCCTGATCAAGCAAACGGCCTCCGAACTGTCGGCAGATCCGGCGCGGTACCGGAAGATGATCCGTGTCGGTTTCGGCTTGTTCATTCACGGCGGTGCTGGTGAGAACTCGCTACAGGCCGACTTCAAGAAGAACACCCAGACCCCCGGGCAGCTCTACAACACGCTGCGGTACGCGTCGGAATTCAGCGACGGCTATGTCTGGCTGTACAGCCTGCCCTGGTTGAAACTCCCGCCGGAATACCTGCAGGCGGTCGAGGAATTTCGCAATCAGAAGGCGTCGTTGTCGGCCCGGTGGACCTTTCTGGCCAAGAGGATGGAGATCTCCAACTCGTCACCGGCCGGTGCACCCGGAGCCGGCCGACAGAACTGGTTCTTTTCCGGCGATTACGTGTCGCTGTCGACCGTCGCCAAGGGAGGATCGCTCAACAGCAAGGGGTTGGTGACATTCCGACCGCGGTCGGACCGGCCGTTGCCCGACGGGGTCTACGAGGTGCTGGTGGACGTGATGCACGCGAACGTCAAGAAGCACAACGCTGGCTCGCCCCCCGGCGACCGCAACGGGTCGTTTTCTTACCGCGTGTCGCTGCGACCCGGGTCGTCGGGCCGTCTGTCGTTTGAACCCGGTTCGAGAGACGGATTCTTCAAGTACCACCCGGCCGATGCCGACAACTGCAATCCGGGTGGAGTTGGTCCTGTGGCGCTGACCGATTTCATTGCCTTCGGGGCTCACGCGCCAGGTGGATCGACCGGTGCCGTCGAGTTGACCGGGGCGAGGCTCTCGGACATCCGGTTCGAGTTCCGCGACGACGAGTTCCTGAACTACGGGACGGTGGGAGTTCGCTCGATCACGCTGCTGCCGGTGAAGTTCAAGCGTCCCGGCGATGTGAAGTGAGAGACGTCGGCGACCTGGTGACAGGGGTGGATTGGTTGCGGCGGAGAGTCAGCGACGTGAGACTGGCGGCAGTCCAGAATACGGACAGGGCTGGTGTCGTGAGGCCAGTCGATTTGTCCGCTGCCTGATTAGAGAGAACATCAATGCCACGCTATCCACAAAACAACCTGGCCGCGTGCATGTTGCCGTGGACCGAGGATTTCGAACTGGATGTGCCCGTCTTCGAACGTCACATCCAGTCGACACTCGACGACGGATACAAGTGCCTGTACCTGATGGGCACCGCCGGCGAGGGGTACGCTCTGACTCGTGAGCGGTTCCAGCAGGTGGTCGAGATCTTTGCGGGCCTGGCGGTCGGCGACGGCATCGATCCACAGATTGGTGTCATCGGCACCTCGATGGAAGAGACGTTGGTGAAGATGCAGATCGCCTACGACTTGGGCATCCGCATGTTCCAGATCTCCCTGCCCAGCTGGGGGACGCTCGACGAATCCGAGACGATGCTGTTCTTCCAGACCGTCTGCGGCCGGTTTCCCGATTGCCGGTTCCTGCACTACAACCTGCCGCGGGCCGGCCGGATCATTCGGGGCCACGAGTACCACCGGATCGCCGAGGCGGTTCCCAACCTGGTGGCCACCAAGAACAGTTCCACCGACTACGCCCGCACGTATGACCTGTTGACACACTCGCCCGAACTGCAGCACTTCCTGCTGGAAGGCAATTTTGCGATGGGCTGCACGATGGCCGAGTGCTCGTTGCTGTGCAGCTTCGATGCCCTGTTCCCGAAAACGACCTGGCAGTTCTTCGAGGCCGGCAAGAACAAGGACCTGGAGGAACTGTTCCGGATCACCCGACTGTTCCACAATGCCTGCGAGGAAATGTTGTCGGTTTGCCAGCGAGAGATGATCGACGGGGCCTACGACAAGACGTTCCTCTGGCTGATCGATCCCTCGTTCGCCAATCGCCTGCTGCCCCCGTACCTGGGACTGAGCGAAGAGGAATCGCTCGCGTGCCGCGCGGTGTACGACGAGCATTTCGCGTCGATCCCCTAGCGGGTTTCGCGATCCACGGCCGGGCCAATCGGTTCAGCGACTGCCGAATCGGCCACGTCGTCCCGAGCCGGGCCGTCCACCGCGACGACGGCCCAAGCTCTCGGCCAGTTTCGTCAGTTCCTTGCGGTCGAGTTTCCCGTCCTTGTCGGCGTCGAACTGGAGTGCCCGCTTGACGAATTCGTCGGGACTTGGCGGACCGCCACCAAACCGGCTGCCGCGACCGCCGGGTGGACCGAAACCACCGGGTCGCTCGCCGCGGGAACCGGCACCCTTGCTCTTTGAGTCACCGGGTTCGGTCCGCACTGCCGCAATCCGCTTTTCAGCCGACTGGCGTCCGGCCCGTGCCCATGTTCCCCACACCCGCAGGTATTCGGGAACCAGGGTCACGTCATCGTTGTTCGGGTCCAGTGCCGAGAACACCTGGCCGGCCAGCGTGGGGTCGGAGAGCAACTTCGCCGAGTGCTTGATGAACTCTGCTCGCTCGACCGAACCGTCCCGGTCGTCATCCATCCCCTGGACGATTCTCTTGGCCTCGTCGGTGATGATCCGGTTCAGGATGTACTCGGCCTTGGTGACAACCCCGTCCCCATTGCCATCGGCAGCCCGAAAGATGCCCGAACGTGCCCGGGGCGTCAGGTAACGCCCTCCGTCAACGTATTCCTTCCTGGTGTGTTTTCCGTCCCGGTCGGCATCAGTTCGGTCGAATTGACGAGAGTGCCCGTCCAATTCCCGGCTCGAAGTGCCTTTTTCGAGTTTGGCTCCGAGTTTCACGAGGATCTCGGCGACAGGCACGTTTCCGACGGTCAGTGACTTGCTGCCGGTGGACGGTTGCGATTGAGCAAACACCGCCTGGGGGGCAATCCCCAGAACGGCCACCAGGCACCACAACCAGGATCGTGTGGCGGTTTTCATTTCTCGGTCTCTCTGATCGGGAAGCACATTCGCACGGTGTGATTGTCGTGGTCCGCCAGCACCGACAGCGACAATCAGTCGCAACGGCCGCGATCTCACCGCGCCGGTGGCGGCGGCTTGAACACGTAAAAGAGGTTCGGTTCGCTGAGGACGTAGAGCGTCTGGCGGTCGTCCATCGTGATCCCCTCTGCCTGGGGAATATCTCGTTTGAGGCCCGCCGAGCCGGCGGCCAGCGAGAGTCGAGCCACCGGTCGGCCATCCAGTGAACACTGGACGATATTGCGGGACTCGTGGCTCATGATCAGCAACTGCCTGGTTGCCGAGTGAAAGTGCACTCCCGAGAGGTCCTTCTGAGCCAGGTGTTTCAGGCGGCCCTTCCACGGTTCGTCGATCGTCGGCACGGAGTTCTTGTCGGGTCCCAGCGTGACATGGAAGAACTTCCGTGGGTTCTTTTCCTTGACGATGAAGAACCGGCGGTTCTGCTTGTCGAACGACAGGCCTTCCAGTCCGACGTTGGGTGTCGGTTTCGGATCGACCAGCAGGTACCACCCCCCCTGCTCCGGGGGTCCCGTGTTCTCGACGCGTTTCAGGTCACTGAACTTGATCGAGCGGGCGGTCTTTTCGAGGTGGATCACACACAGGTGACGGCGACTTTCGTCGAGGATGCCGAACCGGTCCCGACCCAGGTAGGCCACTCCCTCGGTGTCCTCGAAACCGGCCAGTTGGATGCTCCGTTTGACTTTTCCCTGCAGGTCGATCTCCACCATTCTTGTCGGCGAGTTGATCACCAGGAACAGGCTGCGGGATTCGGGACGAAACGTCAGCCCCGACGCGTTGCCGAAAACGCCGCGGATCTTCCTGGCCTCGACGTCAACCATGTACCGCGACACGTCCAGCCGAACGGTGTCCGGTTTGTCGGCATCAGCGGTCGGCGGTGCAGCCAGCCCGTCCGGTCCCCGGTCGGCCAGGACAATCAGAAGCGCCAGCAGGATGGGCAAATGCGTGCGGAACAGGGGCCGGTCTTGCGACATGACTTCCTTCTTCCGATTCATCCTCATCCCGGCGGGGATGCGGGATCGGTCACCTCGGGTGAAATTGGCAGAACAGGTCACTACGCCATGATCTCCGGAATCAACTCGCCGTCGAACTGTGAGAGCTGCTGGAACCGCCCGGCCGGACGCGAACCCACTCCAGTTTAGGCGACCGTCCCCACTCTTGTACCACCCTGGACGGGAGGATCCCGAAGCGGCCGGCCCGTCTTCGATCTATGGCGACGCAGATGCAGTGATCTGTTACCGTAATTCAGGTGACGGTCGTGTCTCGTTCGCCGTCTCGTCAGCGATCCACAGGGTATTTCACGATGGCCGGCACGGTTGACGACCGACGCTGTTTCGGGACCCTGCCCCGTCGTTCCCTGGTGCAGATGGGGCTTTCGGGCCTGGGCAGCCTGGCACTGCCGGACCTGTTGCGACTGGAGAGCGAGGCCGCGTCGCGGACCGGGCGGTCGCTGGGTGGCAAGTCGATCATCGTGCTGTGGCTGTGGGGTGGCGCCAGCCACATGGAGACCTTCGACCTCAAGCCCGAGGGGCCCCTGGGGTTTCGTGGTGAGTTCCGGCCGATCCGGACATCGGTCCCGGGGCTGGACATCTCCGAGTACCTGCCGAAAATGGCCGCCCACGGCGACAAGCTGGCGATCATTCGGTCACTGCATCACAACAGCCCGGGGCACGTGGACAGCACCCACACGGTGATGACCGGTTACCCCGGCAAGGATGCTCCCCCGCCCTACCGGCCCGATTATCCCGACTTCTGGGCGGTGGCCAGCAAGGTCTGTGGCGAGCGGGTTTCGGGCGTCCCGGCGCACATGGCCTTGCCGCGTGTTCGCTTTCCCGGGTCGGCCTACCTGGGAGCCGGACTGGAAGCGTTCCGGATTCGCTCGGATCCCAATTCCAAGACGTTCGAGGTGCCGAACCTGCAGTTGGACAGCCAGATGACCGATCGGCTGCGGGAGCGACGGAACCTGCTGGCACGTTTCGACGGGCTGCGGAGCGACATCGACCAGTCGGGCGTGATGGAATCGCTGGACACCTACAATCGCAAGGCGGCGGAATTGTTGACCAGCGGTGCGGTTCGCAGCGCGTTTGACCTGAACCGTGAGAAGCCCGAGGTCCGGGACCGGTTCGGTCGCCACGCCGTGGGCCAGCGCTGCCTGCTGGCCCGCCGGCTGGTCGAGGCAGGCGTGCGACTGGTCACGATCGATTTTCCCTGTGTACCGGGACAGAAGGCATTCAGCTGGGACGACCACGCCAGCGTCTGGAACATCTTCGAGCAGATGAAGATCCGCCTGCCGGTTCTCGACCAGGTCACCTCGGCGCTGATCGAGGACCTGCATGACCGCGGCATGCAGGACGACGTGTTGTTCGTCGTCATGGGCGAGATGTCGCACACGCCCCGGGTCCACTACGTCAAGGGAAACCCCGGCCGCGAACACTGGGCCCGCGCCATGTCGGTCGTGCTCTCCGGAGGTGGCATGACGATGGGACAGCCCGTCGGCGCCACCAACGCCCGGGGCTCGCTTCCGCTTCACCGTCCGCTGGTTCCCGGTGATCTCCTGGCGACGCTGTACCAGTACCTCGGGGTTCCGTTGGACACGCAGTTCAACAACCACGCCGGCCGACCGACGCCGATCCTGCCCGAAGGTGCTCCGATCGACGAGCTGATCTGATCGGGGCGGAGGTCACCTCGAGGACCCGGCTCGAACCTCGATCTTCGCCCCCTCACCGATGATCCTCGCCGGTCGGTCCTGCCGGACCTGCAACAGGCGGATGCTCGGGATGTAGTCGGGGTAGGCGTCGTTGCCGAGTTTTCCGGTCGGGTTGCCGACCCGGCCGTTGATCAGCAGTTGCCCGACCCGGGTTTGTTGAAGTGTGACCGAGCGGACCGGCCCCTTGGTGCCGTTGCCCTCGGGTGGGTCGGTGCCGGCAGAGAAGCCCAGGCAGACCGGGCCGTCGAAACGGCCACCTCGGACCAGGACGTCCTCGACTCCCCAGGCAATCGTGGTCCGGCCCACGCACCGGCAGTCCAGCAGCCGGATGTTCCGGGTGCGGATCCACGGCCGGATTTGCGACCCGGGAGCCGTGGCGATCCGGAATCCGTCTCCGTTGACATTCGCCGCGCGGCAGCGACGAAGGGTGACGTCGTCGACGAGCACCGGCCAGCGGTATCCGTGGTGGCGGACGTAGAAACCGGTTCCGGTGCCGCCGAGGTTCTCGACCACGCAGTCCTCCAGCAGGATCCGCTGCGCCCCCTCCTCGATCTCCCAGGCCTTGACGCATCTCGGGGTGTCGACAGCCCGGCAGCGGAGGAACTTCGCGTCGGTGCAACCGCCGTTGATGCCCCAACCGGAAGCCCCGAAGGCGTCGTGATCCCAGTCGGTGACCGTGACATTTTCGACCAGGCAATCCCGCGTGTTGGTGGCCAGGCTCACGCCGCACCAGGCGTCGCGGATCTCGACATCACGTATCACGACATGGCCGGCATGCTCGACCCACACGCAGCGCGGCAGGCCGCCGGCACGTTGCTGGGGCTGGCTGCGGTAGCTTCCGTCCATCAGAAACCCCGACACCTCGATGTGCTCGGCCACCGACCGGGTCGGTCCGTCGCCACCGATGTGCAGCAGGTGAATCCGGCCGACGGCATTCTTGAGCTTCAGGCGGGCTCCCGGACCGGTCAGCGTGACGTGGTCGCCGCGGATCCGGATGGTGCTGCCCAGCAGGTAGAACGCCTCGGTGGCGGGCACCACGACACGACCGCCGCCGAGTTGTTCGGCCAGCCGCACGGCTGCCTGGATGGCCGGAGCGTCGTCGTGTTTCCCGTCGCCCCGGGCACCGAACTCGCGGACGTCGATGACCGGCAGGGTGGGAGACGGCGGTTTCGGTATCGGCTTGAATGCGCCGAGATAGCCGCCGTCCTCAGCGGCGTTCGCCAATGGAGACTGTGTCGAGATCTTCAGGAACAGTGGGTGCGAGGGATCTCGCGAGAGGAACCCGGGATCGGCTCCGACGTCGTGTGCCCCGGGTCGGCCGTCGGCGGCACCATTCCAGCCCTTTCCATAAGCCACGGCGACGTGCCACAGGCAGTTGTGGTCGCCGCCGGCATGACCGGAGAGTGCCGGAACGCGTAACGATCCCATCTGTGCCACGATCGAATTGGTCAGGCGGACCCGGCCCGACGATTCGGAACCCAGGGCCCCGAAACGATGGGAGGCGTAGAAGGTGCAGTGATCCACGTCGAGATGAGACACGTAGGCCCCGCCGCTTGCCGAGATGCCATGGAAACACTCGTAGATCACGCAGTGGTCGACCCTGGTGGCTGTCGTGTTCCAGGCCCCCACGGCGTTGGCGAACCGGCTGTGCAGTCTGCAGCCGGTGATGGTGATTTGGTCGCACTGCAACAGCCGGATCGCGTTGTTGTCTCCGTTGAGGTCACGGCCGGAAATGTGGATCCGGCAGTCGGAGACCAGGACGCGGCTCATCCCGATCAGGTCCAGTCCCGACGCCCCGTGGTTGCCGTCGGCAGCGTTGCGGATGTCCAGGCCGGACAACACGACGTCGGTAGTCGTCGGCGATCGACGGGATCCCAGGTGCCGAACCGGTGACCGGTCGAAACGCGTGGACACCAGCCTCGGTCGATGGCCGGGAGCGGGTCGGTAGGTGATCGGCCGATCGGCTGACCCCGGCTGGCAGAAGTGCAGTGGCCGATCGACCCACTCTCCGCCGGCCAGCAGGATCACGTCTCCGGGAGCGAACGACTTGCCGCCCAGCAGGTCGGCGTCATAGACACGGGCAGCGATCGCGATGTTCTCCGGACACGGCCCTGCCAGGACAAACGAACGCTCGGTCCGGGACACGTAGGCCACGACATGCTTGCCGATCCGCAGCCGTCCGCTGTCCAGGAATCCTTCGGTTGAATATACGGGTAGCTTCAACGTGCCGCGGGCGACCGCTTCGTTGATCCGGGTCGGTTGTCCGCGCGAGGGAGAGGCCCACGCGGTCGGCCTGGATTTTCCGTCGAGACGATCGTCGCCGTCAGGTGCCACCCAGTACTCGCTTGCCGACACGGGCACCGGTTGGCCGATGTCAGCCACCACGATGCCGATCACCAGGAGCCATGCGTGTCGGTAGAGTGATGAGGTGGTCGGCATGCCGTCGGGTCGCTGTCGTGGACGAGTGTTCGACTGGCCCGATGTTACCCATCCGGCATCGTGAAGTGGTACAACCATGACGAGTCTCCGTAGGCTGTCCTGATCGGACAACTCTTCCTTCCCGGGCCTCCGCAATGTTCACTTTCTCGTGTTCGTCGACCCGAGCAGGCCAGCTGCTGCGTACAGTCGTCCTGGCCCTGGCGGTGGTGACGTGTGTCGAAAAGACGTCGGCCGAACCACCGCCGGTTCCGGAGGTGCTCAAACCGCTTCTCAGAGAGACCCCGAAACCTCGGTATGGTGTTCCGGTCCCGAAGCGGATTTCCGGTCGCGTCGAGCTGAAATCGAACGGTTCGACCACCGGTGTGCCGGGTGTCTCGGTCACCGACGGCTACTCGGTGGTCAAGACGGACCGGCAGGGGCGGTTCTTGATCGTGCCCGACCCGAGTGCCGTTTTCCTCTACCTCACCCGACCGTCCGGACACGACGTGGTCGGCAACTGGTACAAGCCGCTGTCGGCGAAAGTCGATTTTGCGATCAAGCCGGCCGAAGCCGACGAGAACGAATTCACGTTCATCCATGTCACCGACACGCACGTCTCCCGGAACCGTCGCTCGCTGGTCGGCCTGAGCCGATTCGTCAGGGAAGCCAACGCCCTGTCACCCGCGCCGCGATTCGTCGTCAACAGCGGTGACCTGCTGGATCTGAACAAGGCCCTGTTGAGCAAACCCGCATCCGGACACGCTGATTTCCGGAATTACGTCGGCATCATGAACCACCTCAAGATGCCCCACTACAACGTCGCCGGAGATCACACCGATTCGTCGTATCGCCTGGCGGAGTTTCCCCGGGGTGACCACCGTTGTGGCAAGGCGTTGTACTGGGAGTACCTGGGGCCACACTTCTTTTCGTTCGAGTACGGCAAGATCCACTTTGTCTCCGTGGACTTCGGGTACCACCTCGGCCAGAGGAAGATTCTCGTCAACGGCAAGAAACTGGACTATCCGACCAACCGGGTCCAGCCGATGCACGTGAAGTGGTTGGGGCAGGACATGGGTCACCGATCCCGCGGCACCTTCGTGGTCACAACGGCCGAAGCCGACCTGGAGAACCACTGTCCGGATTTCCTGGCGATGGCCCGACAACACGATGTTCGGATGCAGCTAATCGGTGACATCCATGTGCTGGCCCACAAGAAACGCTCGGTGCCCTACCGGTCCGGGGGAGCGTTGGCCGGTTGCTGGTGGAATCCGAGGACGAACCAGTTGTGCCCGGATCTCATGCCGCAGGGGTACCTCGTTTATCGGGTGCGGGGTGAAACGCTCGAACAGTTCTACAAGGGACTTGGCCAACGCGTGGCGATTGTCTCGCATCGAGTCGGCGCCGCCTGGCACGGACAGGTCAAGATCCGAGCCCACCTGGTTCAACCCCAGGCGGGCGAACACCTGGAATACTCGATCAACGGCCGGGATTGGCAGAAAATGCAGGAGGCGGGTCGTCCGTTTTATCGAGCCGTGTTTGCGGCCACCGTGGATACGACATCCGTTCCCGACGGGCTGCTCAACCTCAAGGTCCGCAATATCAACGATGGGGAAATTCGCTCACAGGTCGTGGTGGTGGCCAACGGCCGTGATGCGGCACCGGTCCGGACCGACGGGACGCTGGAGTTCACCGTTGGTGCTCCCAGCAACGGTTGGACCAAGTCGCGGGGTCCGGCCGGCAAGGTGGACGTGCTTCTCAACGGAAAGGCCCTGGGAAGCCTCGAACCGGGGGCTCGCAAGGACTACACGTTCCCGGTGCCTGAGAGTTGTCTCCATCTCGCCAACACCCTGTCGTTTCGCTTCTCGATGCGCGGTGATGGCATGACCGTCACGGCACCGGTGCTCAAGTGTGACAAGACGACGCTGCGAGATATCCGGGACAAGGCACTCCGACAGGTCAAGGTCGCCCATTGGGGCGATGCGGCCGCAGACTGGGGCGGTTTCATTGTCGGCGAGGCGGAACCTCCCGACGAGAGCCCGTTTCATCGCAGGCAGAATGTCTTTTGCTTCGTGTTCAGCGACGGCAAGTGATTTTTGTTCACGGGGACATCCCCCGCGGCAGTCAACACCGGATCCTCATCATGATTGATCGACGAATCGACCTTTGGCGGGCGGTGCTGACCGTGGTCTGTCTGTGGGCCGGACTTCAATCCGGTGTGCGGGCCGGTGATGACGGGCCGCCGGCTGCCATCCCCGACACCGACCTCCGGACGACATCCGACCTTTTGCGCGGGTTCAACGACGCGGAACTCGAGGAGGCCAGCCGGAAGATCCCGCGACGACCGGAACCTCCTCTGCGGCCGGCCCGACCTCGCCTGGTCACGGCCACGGGGACCGTCTTCGAGGATCGCAACGCCAACGGCAAGCGCGACCCGGGCGAAGCGGGCCTGCCCGAGATCGTGGTCAGCGACGGCGAGAAGGTGATCCGCACGTCGGCCACCGGCGAGTACGTGTTCCGAATCCGCGTGGACGACAATCCGCACCACCGTTTCGTCGTCGTCACCCGGCCGACCGGTTTCCGGCCGACCGCTGCGTTCTTCCATCGCATCCCGTTCGACGAGTCCGAGACGAAATACACGGTCAATTTCGGCTTCGCACGCGACCGGGCGGCGGCGAAACGCGAGTTCTGGTTCATCACGGCCAGCGACAGCCAGTTCACCAGCATCTCCCAGATGATCCCGATCGCCAAGGACTTCGCGCAGGTCACCTCGGCCCCGGGCGGACCGGCCTTCCTGGCCACGGCCGGTGATCTGACGATGAACGGATCGCAGTTCGAGTGGGACATGTACGACCGGATCCGCGGTTCCTCGAAGATCCGCGTCTACGAGGGGTTCGGTGGTCACGACGGCAACTGCCTGGACCCGCGTTGCACCGTCAGCTTCGAACAGCGAATCGGACCGCCCTACTACTCGTGGAATTACGGCGGCGTCCACTTCATCCAGTTCGTCACCGAGACGTCCTACCTCCGCTCGACGGCCCAACTGCGGCAGCGGGACTGGATGACGGCGGACCTGAAGTCGCTGCCGGCCGGGATGCCGGTGATCGCCATCTCGCATTACCCGTTGTCAGCCTCGTGGTTCGACCAGCGCAAGGCCGAGGGCATCAACGTCATCTGCCAGATCGGGGCCCACTATCACGTCGTCCACGCCGGCAGCCGGCGGGGCACCCCCATCCTCAACAGCGCACCGGCCCGGGGCCACGACTGGGGCGCCTATTCGCGGACCTACCGCTGGGTGTTCATTTCGCCCGACGGTGTTCGTTCTCGTCTCCGGGTGGCCGGGCAGTACAAGCGACTGCGGGTCGTCGCGCCCGGGCCGAAAACGGTTTCCGGACGCCAGCCGCTGGTGGTCCTGGCCTACGACACCGCGCTGCTGGTCAAGTCGGTCAGGTGCCGATGGACGGACCCCGACGGCCGGGTGAGCACCACGCCGCTCGAACAGCAGGGCGACTGGTCCTGGCACGGTTCCTTCGAACCCGGGTCCCCGGGGCGTTGGAAGTGTGACCTGTTGGCAACGGATGTCGCCGGAACCGAGTGGAAACGGCAGCAGGAGTTCCAGGTCGAACCGGGACAGACGGCGAAACCGAAGGTCGGTGCGGATTTTCCCTGGGTGCTCTCTGGCACGCCACCCCGTCGTCTCGCTGCCGGCCCCACCGCGCCGCTGCGACCGTTGTGGGTCACTCACACCGGCAGCGTCCACGTGCTCCACAATTCACCGGTTACGGCCGGGGGCCGGGTATTCGTGTCGATCGGCAACCCCAATGCCGGCACTCCCGGAGCCGGTGTGCTTTGCCTCGACGCTGCCACTGGCAAACGCCTGTGGCGAACGGACTCACCCCGTGGTGACATTCGTGGCCCGGTCTCGGTGCACGACGGCGTGGTCTACGCCATCCTGGCCGAGGGCTGGATTGCCGCTTTCTCTGCCGACACCGGCAAAGTGAAATGGACCCGGCCGCTGAGTGCGTCGTATCGCGACGGTCGGCCGCTGGCGATCATCAACACGCCGCCGGTGCCCACCTCGAAGGGACTGATAGTCAACGACTGGCAGAAGCCGTTGTGGCTGGTCGATTACGCGACGGGCAAGACGATCCGGCGACTGGTCGGCGACGTCGGTGCCTACGCCGCCTTTGCCACGGTCTTTGACGACGTGTTGTACAGCGTCCGCCGTGGCGGGGGGACCGCTGTCCGATTTCCCGGTGGCGAGCCGGTGTGGACCATCACCGAGACCTCCCGGTCGACTTCGGCACCGATCGTGGTGGACGGAAAGCTCATCTACACCGGTTCTTCGGGCATCCGTGTCCGTGACGCCGCGACCGGAAAGCTGATCTGGCAGAAAGGTCTCAGCGGTGCGGGGTACCAGAACGCGGCACCGGTTGTCTGGGACGACCTGATCCTGGCCAACGGTGGTGACATGCGGTTGCTGGACCTGGAGACGGGTGCCACCCGCCACACTGTCCCCTGTGGCCGCGAAGCCGACCGCTTCCGCCGATCACGCCGCCAGGCGTTGGCCGGCAGTTCGACCCCGATCATCGCCGGTGACCTGGCGTTCTTCGGCCATGACGACACGTCGATTCGCGGAGTGAATCGGAGTGGCGAAGTGGTCTGGGAACACCGGCTGGGGACGCCGATCAAGACGTCCCCGGTGATCACCGGCAACCTGCTGCTGGTTCACGATTACGCGGGCAACTTGTGGTGTTTCGCCGGCGGCGGATAACGGCGGAACCGCCAGGTCACCATTTTTTGACGTCGTGGCGGGTTTCAGTGGGCTTCGCCACTCGGGACGGCGACTGGATAACGATTGGTGGATGGCAGAGGTTATAGTGTGATTGCCGTTCGAGCATGGACGCCCGGAAGAACTACGGTTTCGCCACCGCTGTTACTGGGAATGGGCCATGCCAATCGATTTAGCGTGTCCGAGTTGTGGGCAACAGTACCGCGTTCCAGACTTCAACGCCGGTCGCCGGGTTTCCTGTCAACGCTGCAATGCTGCGTTCAGCGTCCCGGTGGGCGATGAGAATGCGGGTGGGGCGGTGTCTTCGCCGTCTGCCGCGTCCGGCTCTCCCTCAGGGTCGGCGTCCGTCGCGGCCGACTCTCCTCCGGGGTCGGCGTCTGTCGCGTCCAGTTCTCCTCCGGGGTCGGCGTCTGTCGCGTCCAGCTCTCCGCCGGGATTGGCGTCTGTCGCGTCCAGCTCTCCTCCGGGATTGGCGTCTGTCGCGTCCAGTTCTCCTCCGGGGTCGGCGTCTGTCGCGTCCAGTTCTCCACCGGGATCGCCGTCTGTCGCGTCCAGCTCTCCACCGGGATCGCCGTCTGTCGCGTCCAGCTCTCCTCCGGGATCGCCGTCTGTTGCATCCAGCTCTCCACCGGGATCGCCGTCTGTCGCGTCCAGCTCTCCTCCGGGATCGCCGTCTGTCGCGTCCAGCTCTCCACCGGGATCGCCGTCTGTCGCGTCCAGCTCTCCACCGGGATCGCCGTCTGTCGCGTCCAGCTCTCCTCCGGGGTCGGCGTCTGTCGTGTCCAGTTCTCCTCAGGGATTGGCGGCTGCCGCGTCCAGTTCTCCTTTGGGGTCGCCGTCTGTTGCGGCCAGCTCTCCGCCGAGATCGGCGCCTGTCGCGCCCAGTTCTTCTCCGGGGTCGGCGTCTGCCGCGTCCAGCTCTTCTCCGGGGTCGGTATCTTCCGCGAGCAGCTCTCCGCCGGGATCGGCGTCCGTCGCGTCCAGTTCTCCTCCGAAGTTGGCGGCCGTTCCGGCCGGCTCTCCTCCGGGGTCACCGTTTGTCCCGACCGCCGCCCCTCAGACACCGTCGACTCCACAGCCAGCTGTCGAAGCGGGATCGGCTTCGTCAGACGGTTACAACATCGAGGTCATCGACTCGCAGGTGAACGGCGGTGTTTCGGTCGAAGTGCTTGCCTACAAGCAGCTCGATGGTGCCCAACGGCTTGTCGAGGCACAGTCCCTTTTCTTTGCAAAGCAGTCCGGAGTGAGGCTCAAGCAGGTTCGTGTCACTCTGAAGGACAACGCGGTGGTCCTGGAATCCGGGGCCTTGCAGTTCATGCACGGGCAACTGGCGATCGAGAGTCCAGGGGGGGACGGCGAGGGGACCACCGAGGACATGGCGAACGCCTTGGCGTTTGTCGGTCCGACCGTCACGGGCAGTGGTGTCGTGTACCTGGAGCCTTCACCGAGCGCTTTTATGATCAAACGTCTCAACAACCAGGACCTGGTCGTTCATCACGGGATCTTCTACTGCTGCGAAAAGAGCGTCGAAGTTGGTCACACGATTCGACAGACGACGCTCCAGACGCGAATTTCCGGCAGCGGTCTCTGCGTCTTGGTCTCACCGGTACCGGAAAACGAGATCCGCAGGATCAGGCTCCAGGACGAGACGCTTCAGGTTATGGACTCCCTTGCGTTGCTGCATTCCGCAGGACTCGACCTGGAGATCATCGACACGCCGACCGGCGGCGAAGGGCCGGTCCAGACGTTCCGGGGGACCGGCGAAGTGTGGCTGGCTCCGACCAAGCCGATCTATGACGCGCTGAATCCGGAAGGAGCCAGCCGTGCGGCGTCGGTGATCGCTGACCTGTTGACCTCCGACTGACCGGACACGACGCGATTGTGCTGCCGGGACGATTGCGGCGAATTCGTGGTGATTGGCGGAACGGTCAGTCGGGCAGCTTCCTGAAGTCCCTGGCGTGGATCACGCCGTCGCGGTCGATGACGACCTCGCCGAACGTGACACCTCGTGGCCGGCCGGCATTTTCACCCGGATTGAAATCGAGTCGTTCGGGCAGGATCACCGAGCGTTTTCGCTCGGCCTCGGTGCCGTAGTTCATGTTCCAGCCGCTGGAGCCGTATCCCAGCAACAGGACGCCGGTGCCGGAACTGCCGCCGCCGATGGTGTTGGGCTGCACGCTGACGTGAGCCACGTCAGTTGTCCCGTCGTACCAGGGGGACACGATCGACGTGATGCCGTGTGTCTCGATGCCGGTGTGACACAATTCGATGATCGGCCGCGAGATCAGGCAGGCCTGCGCATGGGTGACGATGCCCTTGTCGAGGCTGCTGAAGTAACAGTCCTCGATGGTCACCCCATTGCCTCCGTGGGTGCGACCGTTGCCGATCTGAATCCCAATTCCCTTCGGGTTGTTCGGATAGGTGTGGCCGATCCGACAGTCACGAATTGAAACGTTGAGGGCGTCGCGGATCTGGACCCCATTGGTGAAACCGTTCAAATTTACCCGTTCGATCCGCAGGGACCGTTGCGTTCCGCCGTTGGCCCGTATCGCCCAACCGGTCGACCGACCACTGGACGTCAGCTTCAGGCTCGAGACCATGAAGTTGTCCGGATCGGGGACCAGCGTGATGCCGTCACCGGTTTTGGGAGTAAAGTCCAGCTTCACACTTCCGACGTGGACTCCTTTCAGGTGAACGTTGGCGCGTCCGGTGAGACCCTTGTGCCGGTAGACACCGGCGGGGAAGAAGACCACGCCCCCGGTCCGGGCCACCGAATCGATGGCCGCCTGGATGGTCGCGGTGTCATCTCCCGTCGGACTCTTCTGCACCACGACCCAGCCGGCCATCCCGGGCGGATTGGCCTCTGGCAGCCGGCGAGCGGCGACCAGGGAGATGGCAGCCAGGGAGGTCAACAGGACGAGACCACCGTGTCGAGACCACCTGTGGTGGTCGGTTGAGTTCTGAGATCGGGTTTCCATGTCGTTCCTTTCGGGTGGTCGAATACGTAACCGGGTCGGCTGCCGGAGAGAACGTCCTCCGGGGATGGACGGATCGTCCCGGCAGCAACAGTGTCCCCGAGAGTGGATCGGGGGGACAAGCACACCGGACCGTGTGTTTCACGGCGTGATCCACTTTTCTTCGCCAAGTGTGCCGAGAAGGGCATCGGGCTGTTTGAGGCAGCCAGCCTGAACTTCGACGACGCGTTGAGGGACACGGTGCTCCAGGACACCGTCGGGTGCATCGGGAACCCGATCCCGCGACAGTTCAGGATGTCTCTTGCAGGGACCGCATGATCAACCGGGATGGACGGGCCACCCGCATCATCCACGGTGCGGTTTCGATTCCCTGCAGGATCTCTGATACCGGTGGGATCCGCGAGAGTTCGTTGTTGATGTGAAATTCGGCAATCACGCGAACCGGAACGACGCGTCCCTCGCTGTTGGTGATGACCGCACCAAAGACAGTTTCCAACAGAAACACTCCCTCGGTGTGATGACGTGCCAGCAGACTGCGACGACCTGCACCGGCGACCGCTTCGTCCAGGAACTCGTGCAGGGGCAGGTAGTCGCTTTCGACACCGCCCCATTTCAGGACAGAACGGTTGGCCTGGATCGGGGACGAGAGCTGCTCGGACCGGGGAATTGACCGGTCGTCGATCGCTTCGAGCCAATCCGAGAACGCGGGCACGTATCCCAGGTCCTCTTCGATGTGCTGCCGTCCAAGTTGATCGACCGGGACGCTGACGCCGTCACGATTGGTGATCTCGTCCCCGAATATCCTCCGCGACAGGTCGATTCCCTCGGCGTGATGCCGTAGTGCCCGGTGGCGGAAATCGCCCAGGTGCTGCTTCGACCGGTCGAACCACTGGTGAACGGCGAGATAATCTTCGTGAACGCCGCCCCAGTTGGAGACGCTGCTCAGCGAGTGGAAATAGGGATGAGCCATCAGATGTCCCGTCTTCTCTGCCGGTCAGTGGTTCCAACCATGATCCAACTGTACGTACCCGTCTTCCACGTCGATCTCGACGCTGCCGGAGGAGCCGCTTCCCTGTTCGAATCCGGCGGGCAACGCCTTCCACATCAACGACGTGGCGGAATCACACACCTGCTTGCATTCTTCCAACGTCACGGTTGGTCGCGGCGCGAGCGTGGCATCCGGGCCGATCGACTCGAACAGTTTCTCCGCGAGGTCGTCGTGATAGTAGTAGTCGCTTTCGACCAGAGTCTGGCCGTCACCCTGGATCTCGATCGTCATTTCGCCATCGTCGTTGGACGCTTCGTACACACCGACGATCGACGAGATCCCCAGTTCATGCAATCCGGAGACCAGTTGCTCGGGGATCGGTGCCGGTGAACCGTCTTCCATCTCGAACATGGACGGGTGTCCACCGAGAATGGAACGGGCCGAGGGTGGCAGGTTTTCCATTTCGATCTGGATGTTGCCCTTGAGATTGCCGAGGTGTCGGGCAGCGGAATCCGAGAGGCTTGTCAGGCCCTGCAGCGACAGGGATCCCGTAAAACCTGACAGGATCTGTGCGACTTCTTCGGTCAGTTCTGTCAGTCCGTCCAGGTACAGTCCGGCCTTGTTGCCGGCAAGATGTTCCGCGGCGTCCACCGACAGGCTGGTCAATCCCCCCAGCCAGAGTTCCCCTTCGGATACGGCGAGACGTCGAGCGACTTCGGGTGAGAGATTCTCCAGCTGACTGAGATCGATTCCGTCCCCGAAATGCTCGACCAGTCGTTCTGCAACCGGTTCGGTGACCGTTTTCAGACCGGACAGTGTGACACACCGATAGTTGTCGTCGTCGGGCCGACCAAGGAGACGGTCGGCCGCCTCTGCTGAAAGCTGTTGGAGGCCCTCCAGTTCCAGGTAGCTTCCCGCCCAGAGTCCGAGGTATTCCGCCGCCTTGTCGGAGAGTTGCGTGATCCCGTTGAGGTTCAGTTGATCTCCCTTGTGGAGCCCGAGATGTTTCGCCGCGTTGTCCGAAAGTTCCGTCAGCCCGTTGAGTACCAGGCTGTCTCCCTTGTGGAGTCCGAGACACTCGGCTGCCGTGTCCGAAAGTTCCGTGATCCCGCCGACTTCCAGTCGATGTTGATGGCTGGTCAATGCCTGTGCGAATTCATCCGACAGGTGCACCAGTCCATTGAGCTCGAGTGCACCGTTGTGCTTGGTGAGCGCCACCGCAACGTCCGGGTCGACGGTCCTGAGTCCATTCAGGGCCAAGGCGGCTTCCATGTAGTCCGGCTTCTTCGCGAAACGCGACGCGAGTTCTTCGGCCACTTCGGGGCTGATCTCACGGAGACCGCTCAGGTTCAACTCGAATGTCCGCCAGGAACCTTCGTTTCCCTTCCACGCCTTCTTCGTGTTCAGAGTCGTGATGGCCTCCAGAGAGATGGTCTCCAGGCCACTGAGATCGAGTTCGGTTCTGCATTTCAGGAGAACTTCGGCAGCTTCATCTTCGATCCGGCGGAATTCGTTCAGTTCGTACCAGGAGACAGTCCGGGTCCCTTCTTCCTCGGTTTCGTCGTCGGGGTCGTCTTCGTTTTCCTCGTCGTATTCATCGTCGGATGCCCAATTGGCGTGCAACTGCTCGGCAAGATCGACGGTCAGCAGGGCAAAGCGTTCGTAGTTTTCGAGCCACTCGCTGGCGTATTCATTTCCATTGTCGGTTGATTTTTGAGCCCATTCCCTGGCGGTCGCTGTGCCTCGTTGGACGCCGTTTCCAGTTGCGTAGCACTGGGCGAGGTCAAGGCAGGCTTCCGCGTCGTCTTGCTCGGCGGCCTTTCGGAACCACTCGACGGCTTCCCGGTTGTCTTGTTCGACTCCGGTGGCCGACTGCAAGCACTGGGCCAGGTTGCGTTGTCCGTCGGGATCCCCCTGCTCGGCGGATTTGCGGAACCACTCGACGGCTGCTCGTTCGTCTTCCTTGACTCCGGTTCCACCGAAGTAACAGTCTCCGAGGCAGCACTCGGCCTGGGAATTCCCCACCGCGGCGGCCTGCTGGAACCACTCGACGGCCTTCGGTTCATTCTGCTCCACGCCGTGGCCATGCAAGCAACACCGACCGAGGTTGGATTGTGCGAATGAATTCCCCTGTTCGGCGGCCTTCAAGAACCACTCCACGGCCGCCTCGTCGTTCTCCGCCACTCCGTCTCCATGGTAGTAGCACTGCCCGAGACTGAACTGGCCCTGCGCGTTCCCCTGTTCGGCGGACTTGCGGAACCACTCAACGGCCGTCTCGCCGTCCTGCTCCACTCCGCATCCGTAGAAGTAACAGCACCCGCAGAGGACCTGTCCGCGGGCGTCATCGGTCTCGGCCGCTTCCCGCCACGCCGCCAGGCCTCGATCGGCGTTTTCCTTGATCCACCCGAATCTGCCGGCACCCGACTGCAGCAGTGCTTCACACGCGTCGAAGTCGTGGTCGATATTCGTCGAGACCTCGGAGGCTGGCGTCGCCCTCTCGTTCGGCTCCGGCTCGATGTCCAGGTCGATGTCCGGCTCGATGTCCGGCTCGATGTCCGGCTCGATGTCCGGCTCGATGTCCGGCTCGATGTCCGGCTCGATGTCCGGCTCGATGTCCGGCTCGATGTCCGGCTCGATGTCCGGCTCGATGTCCGGCTCGAGATCGTTGCTGAAGAACCGGATCGCGTCCTGCCAGGACGTGCCGGCATCCTCAGAGACCAGGTACTGGGGTTGGAGTTCCGCGGTTCTTGCCAACTGCTCCAGTTCCTGGCCGGAGAACGGTCCCTGGATTCCGCTTTCACTGCTGGTCTTGACGAGAAACTTGGCCATCGGTCATCTCCGCAATTCGGAATCCCAGACCAGTCTCATTCATGTCGAAGCCGGCTTCAAGCGTGGCCCCGCCGGCGGTTCCGCGGACCGTCACCAACCGGTGACATCCACGCATTCCGGTCGATCCACCGGTGGTCAACAGCAGGGCCGAAATCAGGCCATCTGGCTGCTGGTCGCAGCGGGTGTGACACCGCGGCTGTTGAGTGCCTGGAGCAGTCGTCGAATCGGATGAGTGCCGGCACCGTCACAGGGAATCGGACGGCACTGTTGCTTGACGGTTTCTCCCAGCCGAATCATCAGCAGACCGTTCGTCACGCCCTCGGTCACTCGACCGGCGATGGTCGCCAGCGTCTTTTTCGCGACCGCGTCGACCATGGCTTCGGTTGCCAGTTGCGCGATTTCGGCGAAAACGATGGCCGCCATGGCCCGCTTGAACAATCTCAGTGTTCCCCACAGGCCCGGTCGACCGGCATAGATCTGCGACACCTGGTCGATCAGCTTGACCGCCTGCCAGAGCACGATCACCGCGTCGAAGGAATGGGGAGCCAATGCCGTCGCCACGGCCACCTGGGCGCTTCGGCTGGCGATGATCGTGTCCGCCTCGCGGTCGAGTGCAGTCAGCACGTGTGTCTCGACCTCCTCGACATCTCGCGTTCCATCGCCGGTGTAATCGTTGAACTTGCGACGCACGGTCGCGATGCTTGTCTGAGTCTGGCTATTGGTGTGTTTTTCGAGAGCGGCCAGGTACCCGGTCAACTCGTCGCGCATTCGATTCGGATCGACCGAACCGTTGGCCGTCCTGTTCTGGAACTCCTCGACGGTCCGTCGCAGTCTCGTCACCGCCCGGATTCTCCAGTACCTCCGAGCCGACCGAATGGCCAGCAGGCCGACCGAGAGGACAACTGCCACGTAGGACGCCACGTAGATCCATCCGAGCGTCGGCCAGGTCGCGATCAGGCTCGAGGCCTCGGTCACGACACGTGAAATCACGAAAGTGACGGCCAGCGTCACCAGCGAGAGCACGGTGGCGACGACGAGAATCCGGTCCGAGAGCGGTCGTCCTGCGGGACGATCCGCGTCGCCGCTTGCGGTCGCGTCGGCAGCAACAGCCGAGACCGTGTCACTTTCCGGGCCATGCGATGGCGTTCGAGCGTTCGTCTCGTCTTCCAGGAAATCGACCGGCCCCGAAACCGGACCGGTGGCGGGCCCTTGCGGGTGGCTTGTCTTGTCGAAACGGATCGGGTCGGCGTCGGTGCTCATGGTGGTGCCTGCTTCAATTCGGTCTAGAAGCAACCTTCGAGGATTTTCCAGATGACTCGGTCCAGGTTGACGTGAGGCCAGAGTGAGCCGTCGATCGTGGGCAATTGGGTCGGCTCGAATTCGGTGAATCCGTACGCAGGATTCCCGTAGACCCAATCCTCCTCGATGGGCCATTCGGGCGGCACCTTGCCACAAAGGAAGTTCATCGGCTCATCGGACTTTCCCTTTTCGGTTCCGTTGAGAACCTCACGTTTTTGTCCGCCCGCTTCCCTGCCTTCCCGAGTGACACGAATCGAGGTGAACCACTCGGATTCGGGAGTCCGGATTCCGCCTTTCAGTTGCCCCTTCGCCTTGGTGACAAGGGCATCAAGAAGTCGGGACATGTTTCCGCGGGATTGTTTCGTTGCGTGGTCGGCCTTGGTGGCCGCGAACAGGGCACGCTTGATGCCGCCGAATGGTTTCCAGGCGGCGTGATAGGCCCGCAGGATCTCGGCGATGCACTGCCTGGTGTCATTGTAGGCGTGCTTGCCGTTCTGCAGGACGCGGAGGACATCAACCAGGACAAGCTGAGTGTTGCATTTCCGGATCCGCTTGCGGAACGGTTTCACTCGCCGCTTCTTGTAGCGTTCGAAACTCGCGGTCAGCTGTTTCCGCAACTGCTCGATTTCCGGGTCCGACTGCTCCTCGGAATCCGGTGAACCGGGCAGGGGGACGAACGGGAGTTCCTGTTTGGTGGGGTTCGGAGGTTGATCGCTGGTGTCGCATCGTTCGTACCAGTCGACGAGCGTCATGGCGGGCTGGATGAACTCGAGACCCTGCTTGCGGGCCGCTTCCGCGTAGCGTGCGTATGCTGTCCTGAGTGACTTCAGGAACTCCTCGGGGGTCCGGTTGCCGGCGGTTTCGACCGTCATCCGGTAGTGATTGGCTTCACCGGGACAGTAGTTGGCCATCCGGTCCATGGTCTCGCTGGACCATTCTTCGAATGTCATGTCGTGCATCCCGGCGTCCAGCAGGTACTCACCCGGGTAATCGTGCAGGTGCAGGGCAATGCTGCCTTGCGACTTGCCGAGTCCGACCCACTTCCTGACGGCATCCACTTTGCCGCTGGCTCCCTGGTTCTCGTAGAAGAAGCGAAGCACCAGGCCGGATTCCCTGTTCGTCGGAGCGGGCCACCGGGGTGGCTTTTCCCGCAGTCCCTTGAGGAACCTCATGTAGGGGAAGCGTTCCTTGTCGCCGTCGCGCGAGTGCTCGATCGTCGCCGCCCGCAGCGTCACGCCACTCGGCTCGAAACGGTCCAGGCCCTTGCTGCCGAGTTCGGAGAGCTGGTAGATCAGCGAAGTCAGGAAGACGGTCTTGCCCGTTTGGCGCAGGCCCGTGACTCCCAGGTGGATGTTGTGACGCATGAAGGCCTCGGTGCATCCGTGGACAACCGGGTGGCTGACGGACGTTCCGTTCGGCCCGGGACGGGTGGATGCGGATTCGTTTTTCGGGATTGGACCCCGGCAGCACAGGTTGCCGTGTCAGATCCACGATATCCGTCCGCTGTTGGCGACGGCAAGAGTCATCCTGTATTGAATCGGTCCGATCGAATCAACTCGGCGACGCCGATTCGGCTTCGGCGTCGACGCTTTGCGACAGTTGACGACCAACACTCCCCGAAGGCATAGTGCTCTGCGCCCTCGGAGCCCGGCCGCGTGTGGGTTCTACACCAGACCGGAGACAGCCATGCGACGCCGGGAGTTTCTCAGGACACTGGAAACCACGACAGTGGCCGGTGCCACGGGCCTGTTGACGGCCAACTCGGTCCAGGCGAACACGACCGCCGTCGCCGAGAAGCCGTACCGCTTTCGGCTGGGGATGTACCTGCCGGAACTCGGGCTGCCCCTGGAACAGTCGTTGGCCACGGCACGGCAGATCGGCGCCAGGCATGTCTGGTTCAGTCGCATTTCCGACGAACCGGACGTGTCATCCTGGACCGATGCTCACGCTGCCAGGATCGCCGCGCGGGTCAAGTCCCACGAACTGGACATCTTCCTGCTCAACGCCGGAACCCCGTTCAAGAAGATCCACCTGGCCGAGCTTGACTACAAGACCATGGCCGACCACCCGGCCTTCCGCAGGGATTTCACCGCGCTGGTCCGGTCGATGCAGATCGCGGCCCACATCGGCGTGAGTGCCGTGGGCACTTTCACGTTTGCTTGGCCGGGTGAATACACCGCCGGCAAGCCGACATGGCCGATGCGGTGGATGACACGTGGCGGCCTGATTGCCAAGGTCGACGAGGACAAGTGGCTCAAGGCATTTTCGCTGGTTGTCGAGCAGGCCGAGAAATACGACGTCGACGTGGCACTCTCGATGATGCCCTGGAACTACACCAACACGACGGTCAACTTCCGACACCTGGCCGAACGGCTGGGCTCACACCGTCTCAAGCTGATGTGGGGCCCGGCCGACAACCTGAATTCCGGCGAGTGGGACACGGCCACCGCGGGATTCCAGAACGCCAGGCCGTACCTGCACGGGCTGCACATCAAGGACCTGCACGTCAAGGACGGGGTGAGGCTGGATTTTGAGTACCGTCCGTTCGGCGCAGGGGATGTCGACTACATGACCGTGCTGCGGAATCTCCGCCATCACCGCTGCGACGCCGTGCTTTCGGTCTCCACGCATTTCCTGCCCGCCAGTGGTTCCCGGGTCGACGCGATGAAGATCAACTACGCGAACCTGGTCGGCATGATCCGCAAGCTGGAGGCCGAGGCGTAGGGAGCCGGCGTGGGCTGACCGGACTTGTTTCAGACTGGAGATTTCCATGAGTGGATTGACTCGCCGAGAAGTGCTCACCGCTTCGGCCGGTGGTGCGGTGACGCTGCTGGGTGCCGCGAGCCTGTCGTCGGCCGGGACTGTCAACGAGCAGGTCCAGGTGGCCGTGATCGGTGTCGGCGGGATGGGGCACGGCCACGTTCGACGCCTGCTCAAACGCAAGGACGTTCGTATCGCGTGTGTCTGTGACGTCGACGGGCAACACGTGTCGCGTGCCGTGGAGTCGGTCAAGAGTGCCACGGGACGGGCACCCGAGACGGTCGAGGACTTTCGCAGGGTCCTGGACAACAAGGCGATCGACGCGGTGGTCATCGCCACCCCGCACCACTGGCACTGTCCGATTGCCGTCCCCGCCCTGGTGGCCGGCAAGGACGTCTATCTCGAAAAGCCCGGCAGCCATGTCTTTCGGGAGGGCCGTCTGCTGGTTGAAGCGGTGAAGAGATCCGGGCGGATCCTCCAGCACGGGACACAGATGCGGTCCAGCGACGTGACGGCCAAGGCGGGTGAGGTGCTGGCGTCGGGGCTGCTTGGTGAGATCAAGATGAGCAAGGCCTGGAATTGCCAGAAGCACTCGCCTCGCCAGGGCGTGCCCAACGGGACGGCTCCGGCTTCGGTCAACTACGACATGTGGCTTGGCCCGGCGCCCCGCCGCCCGTTCAATCCCAACCGGTTTCACGGCAACTGGAACTGGTATCGCGATTACGGGAACGGTGACATCGGCGGGGACGGGGTCCACGACATCGACATGGCCCGCTGGGGGCTTGGTGTCACGACTCACCCGGTGCGGATCACCGCCCACGGCAGCCGGATCACGTTGAAGGGGGAACGCGAATTCCCAGACAACATGACCGTCGCGTTCCACTACGCCGAGGGCAAGGTCCTGCTGTACGAAGATCGGGGCTGGACTCCCTACGGACCACACGGGTTCGACAGCGGCAACGCCTTCTACGGGACCAAGGGGATGATGGTGTTCTCGCGCCGCGGGTACTTCCAGGTCTACCTCGGCCGCGAGCTCGAAAAGGGACCGGGCATGCGAGGCAACACCGGTCATCCGCAGCACATCTACAACTTCATCGACTGCGTGAAGTCGCGTCAGCAACCGATCGCCCCGGCCCCGGTGGCCCACCTCTCGTGCGGTCTCGTTCACCTGGGAGAAGTCGCCTACCGCTCGGGTCGCGTGCTGCGGTTCGATCCGAAGTCCGAGACCGTCCTGGGCGACAAGGAAGCCGACGGGCTGCTGGGCAAGAGTTACCGGGCTCCCTGGCAGATTCCCGGGGTCAAGAGCGTGTCGATGTCGTGATGGAGACGCTGCGGCGGAGGATCAATCCGGTCTGCGATGAAGAATCGGGTCAGCCCACGTGGCGAGATTGTGGCTGGAGGTGGACCCGTCGTGAGCGATCGTCTGCAACGACAGTTTCAGCACGTCGGCCCGAGGAAGGTCGACCCGGATCGTGACCGGTGCGGTGTCCGATTTGACGGGCCTTGTGCGGACCAGTTGCTTTCCGTTGGCGACGACCACGAATGTGACCGCTCCCCGGGAACCGGCTGTCGGATGCAGTCCGACTCGACAACTGAAGCGATCGAACACCTTGCCGGGGGCGAAGACAAAGTCGAGTGAAAACGGCGTGCCCATGCCGAAGCCGGATTTGATCTTCGGACCCTTTTCGGCAAGAGCCAGCGGATGCAATCGGCGTCGGGCATCCATGGCCTGGTTGACCAGGAACGGGGTCACGTAATAGGGGTGCGGAATCATGCCGCCGCGAAACTCGGGAAGCCAGTCGGCCAGGGGCTGTTGGTTCCAGGTCGGCTGGTCGTCGTCGAAGCGGCCGGTTGCCAGGCAGAGGGTGGTGTAGATCACGTCCGCGGTGTGTCGCGCGTTGTCGAGTGCTGCCACCGCGTGGAGTTCCACGGCCTTTCGGCCATCTCCGTAGATCACGTCCTGCACGATCGGGATGATGTGGGCTCCCGCTCGTCGCTGCAGCAGCCGTTGATGCTGGAGAATCCGCAGCGCCGCCTCCTCCCGTGTTCTGCCGAGCAGTCTCGGACGATAGGCCATCTCGGGGATCCGGTAGTCGCCGGTGTCCATGATGCCCCCGGCCCCGAACAGGTAATTGAGCCGCTCCTTGGGCCTGGGTGGCGGGATCAGCGTCTTGAGCTGCCATTCGCTGATGGGACTGCTGTGGGCACCGGGAGACCCGGGATCCTCGTTCCAGTGACACAGCACTCCGAGGAATTTCATCGCCTCGTCGGTTTCGCCGGACTTCAGCTTCTCGCCGATCCGATCCAGGTACCACAGCGTTGCCCTGGCACTCGGCTCCGCCGGGTTTACGTCGTGCAACGACAGGCGGACTCCCGGCACGATGCAGTACGGGTCGAGTTCCGGTGCATTGCCGCCGGCGTGCCTGTCCTGCAGCGACGTGTATTCTCTGCAGAGTCGGGCGAGTGCCTGTGCGCCCAGCAGATCGTGTTGCCACTTCGGCAGGCGTGCGACGGCCCAGAGACGGATCAGCCGATGCCCCTTGCTCCACGAGAACGCATTTCCCGGGGATGTGACGAGGATCAGGACTGTGAGCAGTCCACAAAACAGTCGACGTTTCTGCATGAGATTCTTCCGGTCATTTCTGCTGACGGCGAGGGCGCAGCAACTGGATTTCGTCGATCCTGTAACGTCCGCTGTAGAGCGCCAGGTAGATCGAGCCATCGGCCGTCATGTTTGAGAGACCGTGCTTGTACCGGCACACCAGGGATTTCTCGGATTCGTCGTAACCGTCGGCTGCAGCGAAAACGGTCACCTCGGTCGGGTCGAAATAGAACGTGCACCAGATGTCGCGTCCGCGGTTGGCCAGGTGCTTGATGTTCCACGAGGAGGAGAATTTCCGGATGCCGGCCTGGTCGTTGAAGGTCGAGAGCATCGGTTGTGCCCGCCCGGGCCCGCTGAAATAGAGGTACCACAACATCCGCGTGACGCGTGATTGCGAGTTGGTGAGACTGAACGAGGCCTGGCTGGACTTTCCTTTTTCCGTCGAAGCGGCTGCGGTGATGTGGAGCTGGAGACGATAACGGCCGGGGCCCTTGTGCTTGATCAGGTCGTTGAACCTGGCGAGTGAATTGATCGGGTACGCTCCTTCGGCATTCATCACCAGCGATCCGTTTCCAGTCGGCGGAGGATGGACTCCACCCTGCGGGGGCATGCGAGTCCACCTGGCCAGGTCCAGCCGTTGACCGTCGAAGGCATCGACCAGCCCACCGTGTTTGATCGGCGGACCCGGCCGGATTCTCTCCAGGACCACGTCATCCCACAGCGTGTTGCCGTTGAATGTCCGCTTGAGCTTGATGACGGCCGAGTCGGCACGGGGCGGCACCGAAACGGTCAGCCGCAACCGGGCCCAGCCGTCGGCCGGATCGAGTGTCCTCAGCATGCACCGGGTCGGTTCGGCATAAACCGTTCGCTGGCCATCGAGAAACTCGACGGTGGCTTCCAGCGCGACCGCCGTATCCGGTGGCCTGGTCGTGTACCGGCCCCAGGCGGTCAGGCGATAACGTTCGAATGGCGAAACCGGGACCGTTTGCGAAATTGTCGTCGGGCCGCCGATCCTCGAGACGGCTGCGAAATCGCCCGAGCGTGGCTGGTCTCCTGTCACCGCCACCTGGCCACCTTCGACGACCCATCCCTTCAGATCGCCGGATTCGAAGTCTCCGTTTACCAGTCGGTTGACCGGCTCTTTGCCGAGCAATGCGAGCTGGGTCCGGGCGGCATCGTGAAGACTGTCGGTTCGATCCACGTCCTGCCAGAACCTCGTGGCCGCCACCTTGCCTTTTGTCTTGAGGTGGAAGCTGGTTGCGGCCGAGCACAGTTCGTCCAGCAGCGCATTTTCGTGACTGAAGATCGAGATGGCCGAGCCGTTTGACCAGAAGCCGATTTGGCTGACTCGCGGATTGACATGGGGGTGAGACCGCATCCGGGCCAGGCTGTTCGATCGCTCCAGCTGGACCTCGGCAACGTGTCGGGCCCGCCTGAGAACGGTTTGGCGGTCAGCGTCGGATGTGACCGTGACATCCAGGGAGGCCGGGTAGAACTCGAGAAAGCTGACCAGCAGGCTGCGTTGGAACTGCCAGGCTTCGGCAAGTCGTGCCAGTCGGAACTTCGCTCCGGCGGTCTCCGTGGCGACCAGCCCGGTGGCGGTGGAGATGCACCGGTCGAGAAATTCGATGTCCTTTTGTGTGTATCTCAGGAACTCGTCGTTGGGTTGCACGTAGGAACCGGTGTTCCACGAGACCCACTGGTAGAACAGCCAGTCCTTGCGGTGTTTCCGGTAGGGGCCTGGCTGTCGACGCTCGTAGACATCTTCCAGCCGGTCCCAGAAAGCTCGCATCGGCGTGGCGGCCCGTCCGTAGGATGCCGCACAGAAATCGTCCATGATGCGATCGACGTCGGCATCCACGTCCCACTGCAGCGCCTGGATGTAGTGGTACTTGGGCCCGTCGAATGTCCAGTCACCAGCGCACTCGGTGATGTGGGAGAGGGCTCCCAGTTCGCCGTGGCCCCATTTCAGGAACTGCTGGGCGGCACGCGGGTAATGCCGGAAACCCAAAAACGAGCCGCCGTACATGTAGGAGTAGAGGTTGACCGACCGGCAGACAGTCTTCCATTGCACGGCCTGTTTGAACTCGCTGTCCAGGACAAACGTCTTGGTCACGGCGACATTCGGTTCGAGCTTGAACCGTGGCGGGGTCGAGGTATTGGCGTAGGCCATCGCTTCGATCCATTTGCCGGTGTGTTTCTTGCCCACCTTCCGGGCGACCAGGTTCACCCAGTGGAACCACCGCTCGGTCAGTGAGTAGGCCGGCGTGACCGAGTTGATGAACTTCGTGCAGCGGTCGCATTCGCACCACCCGTTGCCGTCGTTCTGTCCGACCGAGACAACCGGGGCCTGCGGGTATTTCCTGAAGAACTCGTCGATGTACTCGACCGCTCGATCAACGGTTCCGGGATGGGTCGTGCAGATCTGCCAGCCGTTGCCGTAACTCCACCACTGCCGCTTGCCGCCAAACAGGGCAAACCAGTCGGGATGCTCCCGAAACTGTTTTGTGGAAAAGATGTTCTGGATGGCGTGGTTGCCGTATTGACCGTCACCGTAGGGTGCGAGCCGAAGCAACTTGCGAGCGGGCGTGAAAAAGTACATCCCGCAGTTGGAGCGATTGACGAAGTCGGGTTGGACGGTCATCGAGAGTCGGCGATCCACCGTGATGGTTGTCCGCCTGGGCACCACCTCGCCGTGAACCGGATCGGGAAACAGCCAGCGGACGCCGCAGTGATCGGCGAGGAACCTCTCGACGGCCCACTGCGCCGCCCGGTCCACGTTTCCGGCGAGCACCAGGTGCAGGCCCCCGTCATGCTCGATGCACCGGATCACGTAGCCGTCGGCCCGAATCTTGTGGATCATGCCGACGTGTTTCTCGACGAACCGGTCGAGGCCGACATGAATGGTGACCTTGTCGGTTGCGGCCTTGTCCGAAACCGTGATCTTGCGACCGCTGATTCGGGAGAGATACCTGCAGAGGTCAGCTGCCGCATCCTGCTCGATGGGGCGAGAACCGGCGACGACTCGAGGCAACGGCGAGCCGGGAGCCACCAGGGGGAATCGATTTTCGGCTACGGCTGCCGTGCACGTCAGCACGATGACGACCATCACCGCGGTCCCACACCGAAACACATCGCGAGAAGTCATGTTTGGCTCCGTCATCCTTTCGATCGCAACAAACAGCCCACGGGAGGCCATTCGCTGATCGTGTATGGGTAGAGACTGCCGCTGCGGAGGTGGAACCGCAACTCGACCGGGTCGTCGGTGCGGTGGGGCCGGGGTCGCGATGTCGTTTCGCTTTCGGGCCGACCCGCCCGGTTTCGTTGCCGGCTGTTGCTCACACGCTCTGCATGGCAGCGGTGATTTCGAGCATCATCTGCTTGCCGTCACCGAACAGCATCGACGTGTTCTCCATGGCGAACAGCGGGTTCGAGATTCCGGCAAACCCGGGGCTGAGACTGCGTTTGATCACGATCACCGCACGGGCCTCGTCGACGTTGATGATCGGCATCTGGTAGATCGGGCTGTGCTTGTCGGTCCGGGAACAGGGATTCACCACGTCATTGGCCCCGATCACGATGGCCACGTCGACGGTGTTCATGGTGGGATTGATCTGGTCCATCTCGATCAGCTTCTCGTACTCGACATCCGCTTCGGCCAGCAGGACGTTCATGTGACCGGGCATGCGGCCGGCCACCGGGTGAATCGCATACTCGACCGTCGTTCCCTGTTTCTCGAGCAGTTTCCCCAGGTTCTGCACGGCATGCTGAGCCTGGGCGACGGCCATGCCGTACCCCGGCACGATCACCACCCGCTGGGCAAACTCCAGCATCATCGCCACCTCTTCGGCGGCGGTCTGTCTCACGTCCTTGTAGACCTCGTCGGCATCGTCGCCGTTGCCCGATTTCATCACGCTGAACAGGACGTTGACCAGCGAGCGGTTCATGGCCTTGCACATCAGGCGGGTGAGGATGATGCCCGAGGCCCCCACCAGGGAACCGGAGATGATCAGCACGTTGTTGCTGATCACGAAACCGGTCGCCGAGGCGGCGAGTCCGGAATAGGAGTTCAGCAGGGCGATCACCACGGGCATGTCGGCTCCACCGATCGAGTTGACCAGCAGGAATCCCAGCAGCGCGGCAATCAGCACGATCACGACATAAAGGTATTGGTTCTGGTCATAGATCATCATGATCGACAGGCCGACCAGGGTCAGCAACAGCAGTGCGTTGACCACGTGAGAGAGGGGCAGTCGCCGGGGTTTCTTGAACAGGTCGAGTTCCTGGAGCTTGCCGAAAGCCACCGTGCTGCCCAGGAAGGTGATCGACCCGACGATGCCCGTCAGGGCCGTCGCGACCCATTCACTTGTGCTGGGTTGATTGCCCGGCAGAAGCAACATGGCACCGGCCACGATCACCGACGCCAGGCCACCGAAACCGTTGAACAACGCAACCAGCTGGGGCATGGCGGTCATCTGGATCAGGTAGGCGAGCAGAATGCCGATTGCCGCCCCACAGAAAAGTCCCCCGGCGATCCAGGCAACCTGGTCGATGTCGTCTGACCACATCGTGACCACGACGGCCAGGGTCATCCCCAGGACGCCGTACAGGTTGCCCCGCACGGCGGTGCGTGGATGGGCCATCCGCTTCAGGCCGTACATGAACAGTACGGCCGAGATGATGTAGACGATCTTGATGAACAGCAGCTTGTCCAAGGACAGTTTCTCGCTTTCGCGGCCTCTACCGGCGTTTGACGAACATCGAGAGCATTCGGTGGGTGACCAGGAATCCGCCGACCACGTTGATCGTCGCCAGGGCAACCGCCAACATCCCCAGCCAGGGAGATCCTCCGGAATGTCCGGCGACGATCACTGCCCCCACCAGGGTGATGCCGCTGATCGCGTTCGAGCCGGACATCAACGGCGTGTGCAGCGTCGGTGGCACCTTGGTGATGATCTCGAAACCAACAAAGATCGCCAGCACGAAGATCGTGATCGAGGCGATGGTCGACTGACTCCGGGACCCAAGGACCACGCCGGGCTGCCCAGGCTCTCCGGTTGACCCGGACGAAGGAGCAGCCGCAGGTTGTTCGCCGGCGCCGGCCGATTGTGGAGCCACCGGTTCATCAGCGGCCCGTGTCGGTACGCCGGGTCCAGCAAGCAGCAGGATCACCGCGGCCAGGAACACGGGTGCCTGGACGGTTGATCTCAATGACAGGCCCACCCCCTTCAACACGTCAAATCCCTTCCTGCGGAAGGTCATCGGGCTTCTCCTTGCCACCGTTGGGTTCGACCGGTGGATCAATCCATGACAATCCGGGAGTGTCCTCGTCATTGCCGGCAGGCAATTCCAACCCGGCGTCGGATACCGGCTTGTCACCGGCATCGCGCAAGTAGGGGGCCAGGCTGGTCGCATCCTCTTCGATTGCATTGTCCGAGGGCAAGTCTGCGGATGGCCCGGTCTCGAGCCCGCCCGGCACCTGTTCCGGCGGGTTGGTCGGCGAGGGGGCCTGCTCCTGTTCGCTGCGAACTTTCTTCAACGGTGCCAGGTTGAGCAATTCTCGAATTCGCTGGTGCGGGACTTCCCCGTCGTGGGCGACGAGTGTCTCTCTGATGATCTCGTCGTCGATGTCCAGATTAATGGCACCGTCCCTGGCGATGTGCAGCAGGAAGCGGGTGATGTTGGTCGAGAACATCTGGCTGGCGTGGTAGGGAATCTCCGACGGCAGGTTGGTGGGTCCGAGGATCACGACTCCCCGCCTGACCACTCGCTGGTTGGCTTCGCTCAACTCGCAGTTTCCGCCCCGCTCGGCTGCCAGGTCGACAATCACGCCGCCGTCATCCATGCGGCCGACGGCAGCCTCGGTCACCAGCACCGGCGAGTGCCGTCCCGGAATCGCCGCCGTGGTGATCACCACGTCACTTTCGGCAACCACGTCGGCCAGCAACTCCCGTTGACGGCGATAGAACTCCTCCTCCATCTGCTTGGCGTAGCCGCCGGCATCTTCGGATTCGGTGGCATCGAGTCCCAGTTCCACGAAACTTGCTCCGAGGCTCTCCACCTGTTCACGACAGGCCGGACGCAGGTCGTAGGCCTGGACAATTGCTCCCAGCCGACGGGCGGTGGCAATGGCCTGCAGGCCGGCCACGCCGGCACCGATCACCAGGACACGGGCGGCCGCCAGGGTTCCCGAGGCGGTCATCAGCAACGGGAACATCCGCGGAAGTTCATTGGCGGCCAGCAACACGGCACGGTAACCGGCAATCGTCGCCATCGAGCTCAGGACATCCATGCTCTGGGCGCGGGTGATCCGGGGCATCAGTTCCAGTGAGAACTGGTTCAGACCACGTTGTGCGAGTTCTGAGATCGCAGCTGGATTTCCCAGGGGATCGCATGTGCCAATCACGTACGTACCCGCGGACAACAGGTCCAGGTCCGCCTGGCCATGATCCGGGTTCGCTCCCAGGGAACGGACCTGCACCAGCACCTGGAGGTTGCGGAGGGTGTTCCGGTCATCCACCACGCGGGCGCCCGCGTCGGTGTAGTCCGAGTCGGCGTACCCGGCCGAGCTTCCGGCCCTCCTCTCGACCCAGATCTCGAAACCCGCTTTCTCCAGTTGGGCCACGTTTCCCGGGATCAACGCCACTCGGCGTTCCCCCGGAAAGGACTCTTTCAGGACACCAACTTTCATTGCCGAGCCAACTTGCATCTTGCGAAAAGAAAAACTGGGTTTCCGTTGCCCGAGATTCTACTTCGACCACAACGTCAGGAAGACCACCAATGCCTTTTGCGGCACCGTTTCGCGGCACGTCGCGACATGGTGCGGAATCCAGTGCAATTCGTCAACGAATCGCGTTGGATACGACGACTGTTTTGGCGAGGCAGACCGGTTCGGGGTCACTTGCTCGCCGGGAGGGGTGATGATATGGCTGAACGAGTGGGTTGAATTGACACGGGTTCTTGCCGGGCTGAGGCGACACCGCTTGACCGTGCCGGGTCGGTGCAGATAGGTTTGTTTACGCCCGCCGTTTTTCGGGATTTCAGCCGGTGCACCGCCAATCGCTTTCACTGCTGGGCACGCTGCTGCTGCTTTCCACGGGAACGGCAGCCGAGGTCAATGTTCGGCCGAAGCTGGTCCGGCTCGATCGTCCCGAGGCCTCCCAGCAGGTATTGGTCACCGGCAGCGATCGGACCGGTCGTCCCGTGGACTTGACCCGCCAGGCCCGTTATCGCGTTGTCGATCCGAAGATCGCCGGGATCGGTCGAAACGGTCGGATCGAGCCACGAAAAGACGGTCGCACACGGCTCGTTGTCGAGGTCGCCGACACGCGACTGGAAGTCGTCATTCTCGTCCAGGGACAGGCCACCCCCCGGCCGGTCTCGTTCCAGCACGAGGTGATTCCGATCCTGACAAAGGCCCGCTGCAATGCGGCAGCCTGCCATGGCAAGGCCGAGGGGCAAAACGGCTTCAAGCTCAGCATTTTCGGCTACGATCCCGTCGCCGATCATGAGGCACTGGTTCGCGAGAGCCGTCAGCGGCGTGTCGTGCTGACGGCACCCGGCTCGAGCCTGCTGATCCGCAAGTCCACTGCCGAGACGCCTCACGGCGGTGGTAGGATGATCGATCCCGGCTCGTTGCCCTACCGGCGGTTGAGTCGCTGGGTGGCCGAGGGGGCGAGGTTGGAGGCCGGCGGGGTTCCCGTCACCGGCGTGGTGATCGAACCTTCTGCCCGCACACTCCATCAAAAAGAGTCCCAGCAGATCCAGGTCACCGCGATCGACGCCGACGGACGACGCCACTGCGTCACATCCGAGGCCGAATTTTCCTCGAACGCCGAACTGGTGGCTCACGTCGACGAATCGGGGTGGGTCCAGGCCGGCGACGTGGCCGGAGAAGCGGTGATCCTGGTCCGCTACATGGGGCAGGTTGCCGCCTGTCGCGTCACCCGTCCGCGCCCCGGCGTGCGATTTCCCCGTCCCCCGGTGCAGAACTTCATCGACGAACTGGCCTGGGACAAGCTCGCCCAGTTGGGTCTTCCCCCCAGCGACAGGGCCGACGACGCGATGTTCCTGCGGCGGGTCTTCCTGGACACGATCGGCACCCTGCCGACCGCCGTGGAGGCCCGGCGGTTTCTTGCCGACCCCGGGCCGGATCGCAGACGCCGGCTGGTCGACCGCCTGCTGAAACGGGATGAGTACGCCGTTTTTCATGCTCTGCGGTGGGCCGACATCCTGCGAGTCGATCGTGATCGGGTGACTCCCGAGGGGGCGGTCGCCATGACCGGCTGGCTGAAACAGCAGTTCGCCCGGAACCGGTCCTATGATTCCTTCGCTCGAGAGATCCTCACTGCCCGAGGTGACACGCTGGCCGAAGGCCCGGCCTCGCTCTACCGCGTCCTCGAGAAGCCCGAGGCGCTCAGCCGTTCGATCAGTCAGCTCTTCCTCGGCGTGCGAATCGAATGTGCCCAGTGCCACCATCACCCCTTCGAGAAGTGGAGCCAGGCCGACTACTTTGCGTTCGCCGGCTTCTTCACCGGGCTGAAGCGGAAGTCATTGCCCGGCGGCAACCAGGCCCTGCTGGTGACCGACGGGAGCGACCTGAAACACGCCCGCTCGGGTGAGCTGGTACCTGCGCGAGTCCTGGGGGCGACGGAGCCGGCGGATTTCACGCGCGTCAGCGACCGGAGAGAAGTCCTGGCCGACTGGATGACGTCTGCAAAGAATCCTTTTTTTGCACGGGCGATCGCCAACCGGCTCTGGGCACACTACTTCGGTCGAGGACTCGTCGAGCCGATCGATGACCTGCGGGAGACCAACCCCGCGGTCAACGAGCCCCTGCTCACGGCACTGGCCAGGCACCTGGTCGAAGTGAAGTTCGACCTGAAGGCCTTCACCCGCACGCTGCTCGGTTCGAGGCTCTACCAGCTCTCCAGTCTTGCCCGCGCCGAGAACAACGACGACCTGCAGAATTTCTCTCACGCGATCCCCAAGGCGTTGCCGGCGGAGGTGTTGCTCGATGCGATCTGCCAGGTCACCGGGGTGCCCGAAAAATTCAACGGTTGGCCGCGTGGATACCGGGCGATCCAGATCTGGGACAACCGGATGCCGTCCTACTTCTTCCGCATCTTCGGGCGGCCGGTTCGGTCCAGCGTGTGTGAATGCGAGCGGAGCAACGAGCCGAGTATTTCCCAGGCCCTGCACCTGATCAACTCACCCGAGATCCAGGCGAAACTCACCGCCGAGAACGGCACGGCCCGGCGACTGGCCACTTCGAAGCTGACCCACGACGAGATCATCGACGAGCTGTTTCTCTCGACCGTGAGCCGTTTTCCGCGTGCCGACGAACGGACTCTCTTCCGCGAGGTCTTCGCAACGACCGATCGTCGCGAGGCCGTGGCGGACTGCCTGTGGACATTGCTGAACTCGAAGCAGTTCCTCTACAACCACTAGGCCTCGAATACCACAGCCGGAAACTCAAGGACACCTCGACCGTTTCTCGATACAATTACCGGGCTGGCCACAACGTTCGGCCATCGCAGCAGGGAACCGACCATGTTGAGCTGGAATTTCGGACACGGCCGCGGGCAATTCTGTGACGGTCTCTCGCGACGCGATTCCCTCAAGCTGGGGGGGACCGGGCTGCTGGGCGGTCTCACGCTGCCGGGGCTGTTGAGGTTGCAGGCCGAGGCGGCATTGCCGCGGAAGCCGACCGCCACGTCGTGCATCATGCTGTTCCTGGAGGGCGGTCCGAGCACGATCGACATGTGGGACCTCAAGCCCGAGGCTCCGCGGGAAATCCGCGGACCATACCGGCAGATTCCCACCTCGGTCGCCGGGACGTTTTTTGGCGAGCACCAGCCGCTGTGTGCGCAGATCGCCGAGAAGTTCACCGTGCTGCGGACGCACAGCCACAAGGACAACGGGCACTCGACCGGCTACCACTACGTGATGACCGGCCGCAAGGCGCCCTTTTCCGACGGGAACCTCCGTGTTCCCACCAACGACCTCTACCCGTCGATTGGTTCGATGGTCGCCCGCGAGGTCGGTCGCGACTCCTCGCTGCCTCCCTACATCAACCTGCCCAACCCGATGGGAGCAGGTGGTCCGGGGTTCTTCGGAGCCGAGTTCGCTCCCTTCGTGATCGAGTCCGATCCGGTGCAGCCGGACTTCCAGGTCAAGGACCTGCGGGTGTCCTCGGGACGGCCCAGCAAGCGACTGGACCGCCGCCGCCGCCTGCTGGATCGCTTCGAACAACTCCACGGGCGTGGCCCGCTTCCCGGCCGGGCCGGGGTGATGTCGACCTATTACCAGAAGGCCTACGACCTGATCGCCTCGCCGAAAGCCCGCCGGGCCTTCGACATTCGGCTCGAGAACGAAACGATGAAACAGCGTTACGGCTACACGTCGCTGGGGCAGTGTTCGCTGCTGGCCCGCCGCCTGGTGGAAGCCGGCTGCCGGTTCGTCGGAATCGACCACGGCAGCTGGGACACTCACTTCGACTGTTTCCCCAGCCAGGAAAAGGACCTGTTTCCTCACGCCGACCGGGCCTTCAGCGCCCTGGTCACCGATCTCGAGGAACGCGGGCTGCTGGACAGCACGCTGGTGGTGATGATGGGTGAGATGGGTCGGACCCCGCGGATCAACGGGCGAGCCGGACGTGATCACTGGTCCCAGGCCCAGAGCGTGCTGTTTGCCGGTGGCGGGATTCGGCCCGGACGGATCATCGGGACCACCGACAAACACGCCTCCTTCCCTGTCAGTGATCCCGTGGGTGTGGATGACCTGCTCAGGACCATCCTGAACCTGATGGGCATCGATTCCGAGCGGATCTACCGTACGCCGCTGGGTCGTCCCGTTCCCCTGGTCAAGGACGGCCGCTTCCTCGACGAGCTGGTCTGACCGACGACGGCCCGGGGGACACGTTGAGCATCACCACACCACGGCAGGCCGGATCGCTGGTCGCGATCGCGATGCTGTTTTCGGTCGTTTGGCCGTCAGCCGTCGCGGCGCAGAAATCCCCCGACCCGGGGCTCGGTTACCTGTATCCGCCCGTCGTCGTTGCGGGCCGGACGACCGACGTCACGATCGCCGGCAGCGACTGGACACCCGATCTGCAGGTCATCGTTCATGACTCCCGGGTCACTCTCGAGACGGTTGATCGGCCCGGGCCGCTGCTGGTTCCCGAGCCGCCCTTCGTCGTCGGCCCCAAGGCCTATAGCCCGCCGCCCCTGCCGCGTGAGCAACGGGCGCGGATCACGGTTCCCGGCGATTTTCCCACGGGACCGGTCTACTGGCAGGTGGCCAACGCCAACGGAGCCAGCCGGGTCGGTGTCTTCTTTGTCATCAAGCGGCCCGAGGTGATCGAGCCGCCGGATCGCAGCCGGCCGATCCGGCTCGAGACGCTCCCGGCGATGGTTGCCGGACGACTGCGCCGCAACGAGGAAATTGATCGTTATCTGTTCACCGCCACCCGGTCGGGCGCGGTGACCTGCACGCTGTGGGCCCGCCGCATCGGCTCGAACTTCCGTGGTGTGCTGGAGGTCCGTGACTCGGAGGGGAAACTGCTGGTCCATCGTGCCGACACGACCGGCCACGACCTGTCGTTGACGTTCAGCGTTCAGAAGGCACAACGCTACAGCGTCGCGGTGAGAGAACTGGATTTCCGCGGCCATCGTTCCTACCTCTATCGCCTGCAGGTGCGTGACGGCGGCCGTGTGCTGGCCACGCTGCCGGCTGCCGTCCAGCGTGGAACCCGTCACGATGTGATCGTCCGGATCGCCGGAGGCCACGGGACCACACGGACCGTTTCGCGTGCACTGGCCGTCGCCGGCGATGCGGCCGCGACGGTCCCGCTGGGGCTCGAGGGGCTTCCGCACCGGGTGCCCGTCGGTGACACCGTCGAATCAACCGAGGTCCAGTTGCGAGGTGGTTCGACGGGTGGGCCCGTTCGGCTTCCCGGGATCCCCCATGCTGTCACCGGCGAGCTGGAGACGCCCGACCAGGTCGACAGCTGGCAGTTCACCGGGGAGAAGGGACGCCGGCTTCGGATCGAGGTGTTCTCGGCACGGCTCGGCAGTGCCCTCGACATCTCGCTGGCCCTGGTCGGCCCGGACAAGAAGACGGTCGCCACTGCCGACGACGTTTCGGGAACAACCGACGCCCACCTGGCGGTGTCGCTGCCCGCGGCGGGCCTCTACACCCTGCGGATCCGCGACCTGGCTGGACGATCGGCTCGCGGTCACCGCGTCTACCGGCTGGTCGTGGCCGATGACCGGCCGGGCTTTTCGGTGACCAGCCCGCAGCAGGTCAAGCTGCAGTTGGGCGCGGCGGTCGAGCTGCCGGTCAAGGTGACGCGGTCGGGCGGCTTCGACGGGCCGATTGCTCTTGAGGTCGAGGGACTTCCCGAGGGAGTGACGGTGACGGCCGGACAAGAGATCTCCAAGGGCAAGTCCGAGACGAAGCTGAAGTTCCAGGCTGCCGCCGATGCCGCGACACTGTCGGGGCTGGTCCGCATCATGTCACGGGCACGGGTGGCTCAACAGGACGTCGTGATGCCGGTGCTGGCACCGGCCGGCGTCAACAAGGCCCCCCGGGACCCCGCCGTCGACCTGGTCCCGGGCATCCTGCTGACCACGACGATGAAACCGCGAACGACGATTCGGCCGGTCGAATCCGACGAGCGGACCGTCCACCGCGGTTCGACGCATCCGGCGCCGATCCGGGTCGAACGTCTCGAGGGCTTCCAGGGCGACGTGCTGATCTGTCTCGACGGCACCCAGCCGGCCAAGTTCCGCCAGGGACTGCTGGCACCCGATGTCATCCTGCCCCGCGGTGCCAACGAGGTCTTCGTCCCCTGCTTTGTCCCCCAGTTGGCAGAAACGCTCGATGCCTACCGGGTGGCGATGGTCGCAGTCGCCCGCGTCAAGGATCCGCGGGGGCGGACGCGGTACCTGTTGAGCAAGATGAACGGCAACACCAGCGTGGCGATCACGGTCGAAGGCGGCTTGTTGACACTGGGTCGGGTGAACGACGAACCGCTTTCGGTGAAGATGGGCAGCGGGTTTCGGCTGCCCGTGCAATTGTCGCGTTCGGCGAAACTCATCGAATCGACGCAGTTGGACGTGCGGTTCCCGCGATCCCTGGACGGGCAGTTGAAGGCCGAGCCGATGACGACCAGCCGCTCGGGCCGGATCGAGCTTCAGATCACCCGGACCGGTACGGCGAAGCTCACGGGCCGTCACCGGCTTCTGGTCCGTGCTCTGGCCCGGCAGAAATTCGTGATGCCTCGCCTGGATCGCTCCAGTGGCGTCACGCCGCTGGAGCCGCGGCTGCTGAAGATCCTCGATTCCGGCCACCTGCCGGTGATTGCCGAGATTTCCGTCGAGGTCGATTTCAGCGACTAGGTGTCCTGCCGTTCCTCATCTCCATCTCACGAGGCTCGACGTCCCGGACCACGGTTTGGCTCTGACGTCACGAGTCTGCCTCATCCCCAACCGCTTGAAAGGCGGCTCCGCAGTGGTCACGATAGGCACTCGTCTTCGTGTCTCGTCGGCGTAACGGGTAGGCCAACCGCTTCATGCTGTTTCGTCGCTCTTGCTGTCAGAAGCCGATCGAGATGATCCAAGACGACGATTCGGTCGTGGCGTTCTCGGGCACGCGGGCGAAGAGCCTGCTCCTGGCGCTGGAAGGTCTGCGATGACCGACGACCGCCAGCGCACATCGACGGGATTGCTCGAAGACGCCCAGGCGGGGGCCGTCCCGGCGTTGTCGACCGGCGACCATCTCACCGAAGCCGCTCAGTACATCTCCGACGACATCCAGGTGAAGTTTGCCGGGGGTGATGAGTTCCTGGTCGTGCTTCGGGAACGCGTTGACGAGTTTTTCAGCAGCACGGGTCAGCGGCGACGAGACTGTGCGGAAATGTACGTTAAGACCGCGGCCATTGCCCTCTGGGTGATTGTCTCCTACGTGTTGCTGGTCGTCTGGGCCACCACCTGGTGGCAGGCGCTGCTGCTGTCGACGTCTCTCGGATTGGCAATGGCCGGTGTCGGCTTCAACATCCAGCACGACGGCGGCCACGCGGCCTACTCGAATCGCAAGTGGGTCAACAACCTGATGGCGATGGCCCTGGATCTGCTGGGGGGCAGCTCTTACATCTGGAAGAGAACGCACAACCTGGTCCACCACTCGTTCACCAACATCACCGGGCACGACGGTGACATTGATTTGAGCCCCCTGGGGCGGCTGTCACCTCACCAGAAGCGGTTCGCGTTTCACCGGCTGCAGCACATGTACCTGTGGGTGCTGTATGGATTTGTGACGTTCAAGTGGCAGTTCTTCGACGACATTCGTGGCGTTGTCACCGAACGGATCGGCAAGACCCGACTCCCCCGCCCGCGGGGTTGGCAACTGGTCGTTTTCGTTTGCGGAAAACTGCTGTTTGTCTCGCTGGCGTTCGTGGTCCCGCTGCTGCTGCACCCGTGGTACGTCGTGCTGTCGTTCTTCTTCGCGGCATCGTTCGTCCAGGGCCTGATGCTCAGCGTGGTGTTCCAGTTGGCTCACTGTGTCCAGGAAGCGGACTTCCCGATGCCACGCGATGGCACGGGCCGAATGGAGAATGCGTGGGCCGTGCACCAGGTCGAAACGACCGTGGACTTTGCCCGGCGGAGTCGACTGGTGACCTGGTACACCGGGAGCCTAAACCACCAGATCGAGCATCACCTGTTCCCGCAGATCTGTCACGTCAACTACCCGGCGATTTCCGAGTTGATGGAGGGGACGTGTCGCGACTTCGGCGTGAGGTACTCGGCACATGAGACCCTGTGGGGCGCCGTGGGGGCGCACTATCGCTGGTTGCGACAGATGGGCCACCCATCGAGCGTGGTGGTCAACTGAGCGATTCGTCTTCCGGTCGCCCTACCAGAACACCACGAAGCTCAACAAGACCCCGGCCAGGATCACGCCGATGCCCAGCATGGCCGGCCAGGGGCCCTTGGCCGGCTGCTGCCCGAGTCCGAAATCCCGAGCTTCGATCTGGCTGGACCGCAACCATCCGCTGGATTCCTCGTGCAACGGCTTCCCGGCCGGCTCCCAGCCCATCGCCAGTGATCCGACCAGCATGGTCGCACCGGTCACCAGCACGCAGAACACCCATCCGGCCAGGCCGTCGGCCATCACCGGTGGCAGGACAGCGATCCCGAAGATCTCGGCGATCGTCGGCGCCAGCAATCTCAACACGCCGTAGGCCACTCCGGCCAACAGGCCGATGGCCCCGGTCCGGCGATGCACTCGCGTGAAGGTCCCCATCAGGTAGATCGTCAGCAGCGGTGCCACGAAGGCTCCGACCAGCTCGATGTAGAACATCAGCATCCCGCTTTCGAGCAGGAAGGGCACGTAGGCGAACGACCCGAAGATGATCACCGGCGTCAGCCAGCGGCCCACTTGGAGGTAGTGCCGGTCATCGCGGTCACGGACAAACAGCCGCGCGTAGACGTCGCGGACCAGCAGCGAGGAGAGCGTCGAGCCGATCGAGTCGTAGGTCGAAAACGAGGCCGCCAGGATGCCGGCCACGACCAGTCCCATCAATCCCGGGCCGGTCAGTTCCCGGACCAGCAGCGGGTAGATCACGTCGTTGGTTCCATAGGTGGCCACGTCGGGGGGCAACGTGGCAAAAAGCGCCCGTCCCATCACCCCGGTCATCAGATTGGTGAACGTCGTTCCGATCAGGATCACGCCGGCCAGCACCACCGACATCTTCAGGTCCCATTCGCTGCGGGCTCCGAACATCCTCATCGATTGGGTGTGGTTCACGATCGAGTACGACAGGCCGATGATGAAGAACGAGAGGCAGGCCAGCCACGCGGGAGTCGTCCGCACGATCTGCCGACTGGCCTCGTCGTATTCACCTCCGATCAGCAGCCGCCTCTGGATGGCCTGCGGTTCCAGCTGGCTGACATCTTCGGTGACCACCTTGTCGTGACCGACGTGCAGCAACGTGGCCGACAGGCCCGGCTGGTCCTGGTCCAGCCGTTTTGCGATTCCGCTGAGTCCCTCGGCCTCGTTCCACACGATCACGAACAGCACGATCGAGGCGATGATCATGACGACCGACTGCAGGGCATCGGTGATGGCCACCGACTTCAGCCCACCCAGAGCCGTGTAGAGCGTCGCCAGCAGCGCGATGCCGACCACGACCGACCAGGTGGCCAGTGGTCCCCATCCGCAGACCACCGACAGTGTCAGGTAAATGGTGGTGGCAATGATCCCCAGCACCAGTGTGCGGTACTGCACCTGCACGAAGACGCTGATGATCCGGGTCGCGGTTCCGAAACGGGCTTCGAGGTACTCGGCGTTGGTGTACATGCCGGCCCGGTACATCGGCAGAATGATGAAGTGGGCCCCCAGCACCCAGCCGACCACCGTGCCGACCCAGTTGGTGACGAAGTACTGCAGGCCCAGCGAGTAGGTTCCACCCGAATCGGCCACGAGATCGCTCGAGTCGATCGCGGTGGCCCACAGGGAAAACCCCACGACCCACCAGGGCAGGCTGCGCCCGGCCAGGAACCAGTCGGCGCTCGACTTCGTCTCGCGACTCCGAAAAAGCCCGTAGACGATGATGGCGCCGTTGAGGCCGATGACCAGGCACCAGTCGAAAACCGTCATCGGCACCGTTCCTCGGTTGGACCATGGTCCCGGGCGGATGGCTCTGCTCTAGCGAGCCGCGCGACGCAGCCGCCAGACATCGGGCTCCATGTTGTTGCCCATGACCATCCACAGCGCGTTCTTGAACACGAACACGCTGGCTGCGTGACGAGGTTTCCACGGTGTCTTTGGGACTTCGTGCCAGTGCACTCCGTCATCCGAGTGCCAGACATCCTTGCGATTGCCGACTCCCTTGGTGTAGCCCTCCATGACCCACATCCGCCCGTCGTAGACTGCCACATCGTGGTACTGTCTCGGCTCCCACTCGGCGTGCTCGACGTGTCGCTTCCAGCGGACACCGTCGGCGGAACTCCACACGTCATCGTAGAATTCTCGTGTTTTCGTCGTCGGGGTGTCGTAGGTTCCGCCTCCCAGCACCCAGACACGGTTCTTGAAGACCACGTTGCCCCCGATCATGCCGCGGGGCGTCCAGGCCGGCTCTCGTGGACGAACCCGGGTCCAGCGAACACCGTCGGTCGTGTTCCAGCAGTCGCGGTAAAACCGTTCCTTGTCGTCATTGGTTTTCGAGAAGGCGGGCATGGTCTGTCCGCCCAGGATCCAGATCTTGCCGTCCAGCACGAAGGTGTAATGCAGTGCCCGCGGCCCCCAGGGGACGTCCCGCCCCTTGTTGACATGAACCCAGGTGCGGCCGTCGGTCGAGTTCCAGACGTCGTTCTGGTAGTGACCCTGGTTCACGTCGCCGCCGATGATCCACATCTTGTCCCCGAACACCACGTACCCTGCCGTGTGACGACCTTCCCAGTCTCGGGACGTGTCGAATTTCCGGTCGAGAAACGTGTTGGGCTTGTCCAGTTTCCAGACCAGGCCGTCCTGCGAACTCCAGACCTCGTTGTTGCAGATGAGCGGGAAGTGCACCTTGTCGCCGGGGTTCCAGCCGCCCAGCAACCACATCCGCTTCTTGTAGACGAGTGCTCCGGCGCCGTCACGAGCGGCAAACGGGGCTTTGAGCGTTACCGGTTCCCAGCGGTAGGTGGGCACGGGCTCGGCCGCGGATGCCGCGGAATCGAGAGTGCCCAGCAGGGCGACCAGCAGGCAGGTCGCGACCGTACGAATTGACAGGCCGCCGGTGACGACGATGGGGACGTCAAAAAGTTCACGTTTCATTGGGTTCTCTCGGATGCGACAGGTCAAAGGTTGGGCTTACTCCGTTATCCAGTCCTGCTCGAGCAGGTCGCTAGAAGGTCCCGATCGGGTTGACCGGCGATCCCGTGCCGCCTTCGACGGCCAGGGGGGAGACCGTCAGCAGGAACTCCCACCGCTTCCGCTTGCGGCACTCTTCGGCGATGGCCCGAAAGTCGAGCACATCGAGAATGCACATCCCCATGCTGACGATCACGACGCAATGCACCGGCAACACGAACTTGTCGACCCCCGAGGGCATCACGTCCAGGGCCAGGTCGCTGCCGATGATGGCCACGTCCCGTTTCTTCAGCCAGGGCAGGCACGAGGCGTGCAGTCCGGCCGAGTCCTGCATGATCTTCCATCCGCCGGCGACCTTGCGGCGCGTCCAGCGGCCGGTGTGAATCAGCAGGGCGTCGCCGGACTTCACCTTGACGCCGGCTTTCTTCTCCCAGGCCTCCAGGTGTTTCGGATAAATCGCCTGCTTGCCCGGCAGGTATCTGACGCCGAACAGCTCGGGCATGTCCATCAGAATCGCCCGGGTGAAAATCCCGTTCTTGACCCGGTTGATCGAGAGCTTGCCGACACCGGTCTTCTTGACCAGGTCCGCGCTGAACCCGTTGTACATCCGCCCCCTGTAGAAGATGTGGCAGAGAGCATCGATGTGCGTGTGAGTGAAGCCGTGGTACTGCACGGCGTACCGGTCTCCGGCCCCCCCCACATCGCCGGTGTTCTCACCCAGCGTCACCTCGTGCTCGAACGGACTCGAGTCATCCATCCTGATCTTGACGACATCGTGGGCCATCGAGATCGACACCCCGTCCTTGACCAGCCTCGCCGCCTTCCGTCGCTTCTTCGGGGTGATCAGGTTCAGCGTTCCCAGTTCATCGTCTTTTCCCCACCGTCCCCAGTTTGACAGTGATGTCATCATCCTCTCGACATCAGCGGTTGTTACCTCCGGAGCCGCCTCGGCCGAAGGCTCGGCCGGAGCCTCAGCGGTGGCAAGAATCGCCAGGCCCGACAGGACCAGGATCGAACCGGAACACGTCACAAACCAACGGAGAGTCATCGCTGTTTCCTCTTTGTTGCCAGGTGCTGACTTCGGGTCGCCCGGGGCCATTCCAACACAATCCACCCGGTCGTGGAAAGCGCAGCGGAACAACCAACGCGGCATCAGTTTCACTCTTGTCCACTCGGCAAACAGGCCCCCGGACTGCAGGCCCCCGTCGACGTCACGACGTGCATGCTGACCAGTGGGTCGGTGTGACGGATTGACCGTCGTCGGCACCGTCAGGGGCAGTTCCTGTCGACCACCCAGCAGGAGTTGCCCTCGGGATCGGCAAAACTCCCGAACCAGAAACCGTCGTTCTTGTCGAAGGCGGGTCCGTTGGCAATCTCGGTTCCGGATTGCTTGAGGTGGGCGAAGAACTCCTGGACGTCATCGACTTCAAACTGCAGGATGACCGTTTGAGACTACCGGTCCCCCGGCACGACCCCCATTTCTTTCGCGTCACCGATCCCGATCCTGGTCCCCGTCGGCGTCTCGAGGTTGCAGAAATGGAAGTCATCCTCGAAGAGCTTGACGACCGTGAACCCGAGGACATCTCGGTACCAGTCGACCAGCCTGGAGAAGTCGGTTGCCAGGATGACAGTTTCACGGGGACGCAGTTCGACCATCGTGGCTCTCGTTCCGGTTTTGCTGGTCCTGGGTGTCCGGATCAATCGTAGGACTGCAGGTAATGACTGTGTCGAATCCCGGGCTCGAATGAAAACAGCTTCGCCTTCTCCAGTTGAAACCGCAGCCTGATCGGACGCCCTTGCAGCAGGTGGCAGTCCTTGTGGCCCTTCCAGGTCACGACGTGGCGAACGCTGTCGGTGGTGATCGGAGTACAGTCTCCCGCGGAGAATCCCTCGATGACGCGTCCCTTCACATCGAGGGCTTCCACGACAAGCGACCCGCCTTTTGCGTTGGCGTTGACGACGATCGTGTCGCCCAGAAACACGATGGGCCTGGTCGTCAGGGTCCCCTTGTGTTCGGTTTCCACCGACACGAATCCGTCCAGTCGCAGCGTCGCCAGGCCGATGGCGTGGTCCGGTTTGTCCTTGTGGAACGCGCTCCAGTGCCGAGCGCTGATTCCGGCGTAGTAGAACCGGATCTCGTCGCCGACGACCAGCGGCGGGTGATGCGGATAGATCTGTCCCCAGTCCCAGTCCTTCTTGAACTTGCCATAGGGAAGAAACGTCGCGTGTGCGGCCGCCTGTTTCCAGTCCCGATCCTCGCGGAGTTGTTGCGCGGTGATGGCTCCGTCCTTGAGCACCCGCTGCCAGGTGACACCGTTTCGGCTGAAGACCAACTGGGCATCGACCCGGTCCATCCACGGCTTGTCGTCGGGAATCGGAGTCTTCGTCTCACCGTGATAGGTGTTGAGCAGTCCCACGTAGATGCCCGCGTACGGCATCGCCGTCATGGTGTAGTGGTTGGTCGCAAACGGTTTGTCCAGGTTGCTGCTGGTGCCGCCCAGCCGGGATTTTCCCGGGATCACCGTCAGCTTGGGTGACCAGTGAAGAAAATCGGTGCTTTCGATGCGAGCGATCTTCCTGATGTTCGGTGGCCCGAAGCGGAGGTAGGCGACGTAGCGGGCCAGGCGCGCGTCCCAGTACGGGCAGATTTGCGTGTCGCTGTAGGGGATCAGCGGGTTGCGAGCCTCGGGCTTCCAGTGAATTCCGTCCGGCGAGTAGGCCACACAACTGGATAGAGACGACTTGGAGCCGGGTCGGGCCGAATACATCATCTTGAAGCGACGACGTGGGTCCGGATCCTGTCGGTCAATGATGATCCCCGGCGCACTGACCCATGGTTGCTTTGGATCGAAGATCACCAGGTTGGTGCCGGTTGACTTGTCAATGATCGGTTTCTTCCACCGGATTCCATCCCTGGAGACCGCGTAGCCCACCGTGCCGACGGTGGCCTCATGGTTGCTCCAAATCTGATACCACATCTTGTGGAGGCCGTCCTTCGGATCACGAACGACCGTGCCGAAGTCAATCGCGTACTCGCGGTTGTTCTTTCGCAGCAACGGATTGAGCGGATGTTTGACGGGCTGATTGAGGACCTTCCTGACGCCGTCCAGTTCGGCGATGACGTGGTTGTCGATGAACAGCTGCTTCCCGTGGAGGATCAGCGCGTTGCCGGCGATCACATCGTCGAGTTCCTTGAACGTTCCCGGTGGAGCTTTGCGGAATTGGGCTTGCGCCGAGACCGCACAGAATGACATCACGAAAACTGCCAGGTGAATGAACCGCACGGACATGACACGGACTCCGCTTGTTGCTGATGTTGTTGACTCGAAAAGGAATCCCGGGGCTAGGCGTTGCTGGCCGTGCGACCCGGCGACCGTCCTGAAACGGTTGCGGTTTTCATGCTGCAAACCGCTGCGCCTTCATTCTATGTGGTCCGTGATCGTGTAGTCTTCTGGCTGGCTGATTTCCACGGATTCGTTGAGAGATCGCTTCGGCCAGTCACCCCGTTGACCGTGTGGATCTTCAACGACGCGAAGATCGCGAATCATCGTGCTTCTTGTCGCCTCGGCGAGAATAGCGATGGCAGTGCCCGTGGCGATCCGCATCAATGAGATCCAACGCTTCAGCCAGGCTGTCAGCCACGTCGCCGACACGATTCGGTCGTTCGACTCAAGACGCCCTTCGGATGTGCCGGCGGGGCAGTGGAAAGAGGCTGTTGAGTGGACGGCCAACGTGATTTTCCAGGACTTCGTCGCACCCCATCCAAAGGAACTCGCCGGCCTGGAGGACCTTGCGGAAGAACTTGACCGGAAGGCCAAGGGGGATGGCGATCTCGGCACACTCAGGTGGGTATGGGATGCGTGCGAAAATGCCTGAAGTGGTCGCGACAGCTACGGAATCCGCTTCAGGAACGTCAAGTTGCTGACCAAGGGGACGATTACCGACTCGAGGTTGCCGGATGTCTGGTCATTGCGCCGTTGTACCAACCTGGATCTCAGCGAAACCGATATCACCGACGATTCCGTTCCGTTGTTTGTCACGCTGATACAACTGGAGTGGCTGAACATCCACGGTACGCGGATTACCGACAAGGGCAAGGAAGAGCTCGAAGAGGCACTTCAGGACTGCGAGATCAGCAAGTAGTGCCGATCTCCCCCCGGCCCCGGCGTCGTCCGATGCGGTGACATGGCTTCTCAGCACCGTTTTGCCATTTCACCGGTGCGTTGATAGGCTGGATCGGTCTGGTTATCGCCCTCTAGGAGGTGCGGAGGTCTCCACCGTGCACCGTGTCACCGTCGGCTGTTGCTCCCTGTCGATCGCAGCGTTTTGCGTGCTCTCGACTTCGTTGACCTGTGACGCAGCAGATCAACCCACAAGGAAGTGGGTCGCTGCGCTCCGCGAGAGAGCGGAGAAGGGAGATGCGGGGGCACAGTTCGTCCTGGGGCAGACCTACTCAATCGGGATCGGCGTCTCGAAAAACGACACGGAGGCGGTCAAGTGGTATCGACGGGCAGCCGACCAGGGTGTCTCGCATGCCCAGTTCCATCTCGGAGAGTCATACCGCTTCGGTGATGGCGTTCCGCAGGACGACCGGGAAGCGGTCAAGTGGTACCGGCAATCCGCCGACCAGGGTGATTCGCATGCCCGGTTCCACATCGGAGAGTCGTACCGCTTTGGCGAGGGTGTCGCGAAAGACGACCAGGAAGCGTTCACGTGGTACCGGAAGGCCGCGGAACAGGGCCATCCGGATGCCCAGATCAGCCTCGGAGGGTCGTACCACTTCGGCGAAGGTGTCGCCAAAGACGACCGGGAAGCGGCCAAGTGGTACCGGAGAGCCGCGGAGCAGGGTGTCGTTCCAGCCCAGTTCAACCTTGCAGTGTCCTACGACAAGGGCGTGGGAGTCGTGAAAGACTTCCGGACAGCGGCCAAGTGGTACCGGAAGGCCGCCGATCGCGGTCACGAGGATGCCCAGTACAACCTCGGGAGCGCATATCACTTCGGTGCCGGGGTTACCAAAGACGACCGGGAAGCGGTCCGGTGGTATCGGAAGGCTGCCGAGCAGGGTCACGCGGATGCCCAGTACAATCTCGGGACTTCATACGGGCAGGGCCTGGGAGTACCCAAAGACAGTGTGACCGCCTTCGCCTGGTTGGATCTCGCCGCGAAACAAGGCAACGAGGGTGCGAAGAACAACAGGTTGGCCGTCCGGGAATCGATGACCGCCGGTCAATTCGCCGAGGCGGTGCGGCTGAGCCGCAAGTTGATGGCACAGGTCGCCTTTCGGCAGCGTTCGAACACAAGGGGTTCAGGATCGGCCCCGGCGGGCCGCCCCGGAAAAACGGCGGTGACAGGCACCGGGTTCTTCGTCACCGATGACGGGTACTTCGTGACCAACGCCCACGTCGTCGACGATCTTTCGCGTGTTCGGGTGATGACCAGGACGGGCACCCTGCCGGCGTGGGTTGTCCACAGGGACACGAGCAACGACCTGGCGTTGCTGAAGGTCACCGGCAGCTTCAAGTCGCTTCCGGTGATTTCCAGCAGTCGCCTTCGCGAGGGAAACAAGGTCTTCACCTTCGGCCATCCCAACCCCGACATCCAGGGCCTGGATCCCGTCCACACCGCCGGGGACATCATCGGGCTTGCCGGGGTTGGTGACGATCCCCGGACGCTCCAGATCAGTGCGGCGATCCAGCCGGGGAACTCCGGTGGCCCACTCGTCAACGAGCACGGCAACGTCGTGGGTGTGGTGGTGGCCCGCGCGGGTGCACTCAAGCTGCTGGCCAAGAATGCGACCCTGCCCCAGAACGTCAACTACGCCGTCAGAAGTACGCGTCTGCTGTTGCTGCTCGAGGAGCACATTCCCAAGGCCGGCGAAAAACTCAAGGAAAGCTCTCCCAGGACGGCCCGGGATCCCGCGAAGGTTCGAGACGAGGTCAGCCAGGCAACCGTGTTGATCCTGTTGGACCGCGGTCGGTAAGTGCCCCCCCCCGATGTCGTTGGAAAAAGTGCGGTTGGCCGGGTGCCGAGACTCGGCTGGATTGGCTGGCTGGTCGTTGGACGGGATGCAAACCATGTTGAAGAAGATTTTCCCGGTCGTCGGCATCCTGGTGTCGCAGTGTTTCCTGCCGGCAGCAGATCAGCCGGGTTCGGCCGGGGAGACGTTGCCCGGGAAGAAGACACTGGCCGGGAAAGACGTCCGGGTCCGTGTCACCGGATATGACCACAATCGGCCGAAACCGTTCGCCGGAATGGGTGAGTTCATCGGCTGGGCCGAAGGGATCCAGCGCCTGCCCAACGGTGACATCCTGCTGATCCACTCGGCCGGCTACGGTCACGTGTCTTTTGCCTCGCCACGAGACATCCGCGGTAAGACGGGCGGGTTCCTCGCACCCACCGGAGGCCGGTCGATGGCATGCCGATCGACGGACAACGGCAGGACGTGGTCGAAGCCGTTTACCGTCATCGATCACCGGTTGGACGATCGTCCCGACGCCCTGTTCGTCTGTCGTGACGGCACCGTGCTGTGCTTCGTCAACGTGAACGCATCCTGGGCCGGGTATCCGAAGGCTCCCAAGCGTTTCGAGAACGACATCGACGGGCTCAATGACAAGCAGATGGTGCTGCGGTCCGGGGACAATGGCGTGACGTGGTCGGACCCGATCTGGATTGACGGCCCCGGCACCTTCTACGAACGGGCACACGGTCGGCCGATCCAGTTGGCCGATGGCGGCATTCTCTGGGCGACCTACTGCGAGGATGTCGGCGGGGCCGAGTCGGGGGGCAAGAAACCCCTCTACGGCGTGATTCACCGTTCGGACGATTCGGGCAGGACCTGGAAGACCGTTTCGGTGGTGCGGCGTCGCGGCAAGGACATTGATGAGCCGGCGATTGCTCAACTCAAGGACGGTCGGCTGATCATGGCGACGCGTCCGGATGGGGGTGTGCTGTACTCGAAGGACCGCGGCGTCACGTGGGTCGAGTCGGGACGCACGGTCAAGCGGCACGGGCCGACCTTCCGGGCCCCGCAGTTGCTGGTGCTCAAGGACGGTACCGTGGTGGCACTGGCCACCTGGCATGTCCACAAGGTCGGCAAGGGGGTGCCTCACCTGTGTGCGTGGATCAGTCGAGACAATGGCGAAACGTGGAGCCGGGCAGGATTCGCGCTCGACATTTCGGCCTACGGCTATCCGGGGGCCTTCGTGATGAAGGACGAGTCGATCATGGTCTCGTACTGTGAATCGTCGCAGGCTCCCAACCGCGTCTACGTCATGCGGATTCGGGTCAACAGGGCCCGCAACGGGATCGAATTCCTGCCAATCGACGCGCCTGTCAAGACGGTGCGTGACCACCTTCGACGAAAGGACCCAGTATGAAGACTCCGAGATGTCTTGTGTCGGTGATGGTGCTGGCCACCGTTTCTGTTTCATCGACGGGACTGGCCGAGTGGCAGCCGCATGTCGTGCGACAACTTAACGGGAAGGACGGGCCGTTCCGGCTGCCGGCACGGTTTCAGATCGTCACCGAGAGCTGGAACCGGGTGGTCGCGGTTCCTTACATCGTCAACATGCCCGAGAAAGACCGGTTGCTGATGCTGGTCGGGTGCGACTACCCGCATCGCGCTTTCGTGCTGACCAGTGATGACTACGGGGCGACGTGGACGGACCCCCGTCCTGCCCGTGTCGGCAAGGACGGCAAGCCATCGATCGGCATGGGTACCGCGCTGGCTTATCTCGGCAAGGGAAAACTGGTTTTCTACGAGAGCGGCGGCTTGGCGGTCGGTACTCCCTCGCGCTGGTTCAGTACCGACTACGGAAAGACCTGGGGAAAGCCGGTGTCCATCGCGGCGTCCTCGGACAAGATGCCCTGGCACATCTGGGATCCGCCGCTGGTGGATCGCCATCCCAAGACGGGGAAGATCACCAGGCTGGCCGAGACGGGCTACAGGCAGTCGGGAACGAGCTCAAATGTCTCGATCCGCTTCAGTACCGACCAGGGGCGGACCTGGAGCAGGTCCATCCAGGTTCCGCAATGGCGTGGTGCCAACGAGGTGAACCTGTTTCGCGCCGGCAACGGCCATCTGCTGGCAGCCTGTCGAACCGACGTGCCGCGACGGCTGACAGGCAAAACACTGGACCATTACGAGGGGTTGGGGGTCTCGATCTCCAGGGACAATGGACTCACGTGGTCGGCGGTCAGGAAGATCTACGATTACGGTCGCCATCACCAGTCACTGGTGCTGATGCCCGACAAGGACATCGTCATGACCTACGTGGTGAGACTGGGGTACGTCGACGACAAGGACGGATTTCCGCAGTTCGGGATCGAGGCGATGGTCAGCCATGACCACGGGGTGACCTGGGATCTCGATCACCGGTACCTGTTGCACGTCTGGTCGGGAAAACGCAAAGGCAAGACCTACTGGTGGCCCAGCAGCCAGGCCACGTCTTCCACCCTGCTGCCCGACGGTTCCATTCTCACGGTGTTCGGAACCGGGTACCGCATCCAGGCCGGCAAGGACAGTCCACAGGCTCCCAGGGACGCCGGTTTGATCAAGTGGCGTCTGAACACCAGGCCGGTCAACGCCGACAGGACCGTCCGTGACGCGGCATTCGATTCGGACCGGCGCAACGTGTTCGATCCGAAGTCCTAGGGCCCCGGCGGCTACTGGCCCAGGAACAGCCAGTTGATGGTGATCAGCACGATCAGCATCAACAGGCAGCCGCTCCCGCCACCGAACGGTTCCTGGCCGGTGGCCATCATGTAATCCACGTACTCGGCCTCTTCGGGATCCAGGTCCGGATACCGATCCTCCATCTCTTCGGCGAAATCAGACTCTTCCAGGTCGCCGGGATGTTCGATGGTCGGTCTCCACTGGTTGGCCGGACCGGGTGTCGGTTCGAGGATCGCCGACAGTCTCTCCGCATCGGGTCCGGATTGCCATGTCTCGACGGCACTCGGCGTGGTGAAGGGGACAACGACGTTGGACCGGGTGGAGGTTCTCGGCCCGCTCTTTGGCCACCCGGTGGTCACCGTTGGTCTCTCTCGGCTAACCTATGGCCCGGAAAGCGGGATGTCATCCTCCAGAGAATCGGGAACACGCCCATGGTCGTTTGCAGGAACCTGGCTCACGTCGTTTGCGCCATCGTGGCGGTGATGCTGCTCCCGGGCGTTGTCGCCGCCCAGGGTCTCGAACACGTCAAGGCGCACTACACGAAGTACGAGTACCGCATCCCGATGCGTGACGGAAAGCGGCTGTTCACATCGGTCTACGTGCCCAAGGATGATTCGAAGACCTACCCGTTCCTGTTGAAGCGAACGCCCTACAGCGTGAAGCCCTACGGCGCCGACCAGTATCCCGAGAACCTCGGACCGTCTCCGTTGTTCGCCAAGGAGGGGTACATCTTCGTCTACCAGGACGTGCGCGGACGCTGGATGTCGGAGGGCGATTTCGTCCACATGCGGCCCCACCTTGCCAGGAAGAAGAAAAAGACCGAGATCGACGAGAGCACCGACACCTGGGACACGGTCGAGTGGCTGGTCAAGCGGGTCCGGGGCCACAACGGCCGCGTGGGCATCGCCGGCATCTCCTACCCGGGGTTCTACACGGCAGCCGGGATCATCGATTCGCATCCGGCCATCAAGGCCGCCTCGCCACAGGCACCGGTCAACGACTGGTTCATCGGGGACGACTGGCACCACAACGGGGCCTTCTTCCTGGCACACATGTTCAACTGGATGTCTCGCAACGGTCGCAAGCGGTCCCAGCCGACCAAGAAGTTTGCTCGGGCGACGTTCGACTACGGCACACCCGACGGCTACGAGTTCTATCGACGCATCAAGACGCTTTCGGAGATCGACAAGAACTATCTCAAGGGAGATGTGCCGTTCTGGCTCGAGACCATCCGGCACGGGACCTACGACGAGTTCTGGAAGTCGCGCAACATCCGGCCACACCTCAAGAACGTCAATGCCGCGGTGATGACCGTCGGCGGGTGGTTCGATGCCGAGAACCTGTTCGGAGCTCTCGAGACGTACAAGTCCATCGAGGCGAGGAACCCCAAGACGTTCAACACGCTGGTGATGGGGCCGTGGCGACACGGCGGATGGGCTCGAGGCGACGGGTCGTTTTTCGGGGACATCCCGTTCAACGCGAAGACCTCGCAGTTCTACCGCGAACACATCGAGTTCCCGTTCTTCCAGCGGCATCTCAAGGGCGAGGGAGACGCCGGGCATCCGGAGGCGTGGGTGTTCGAGATGGGCACCAACCAGTGGCGGAAGTACGACAAGTGGCCGCCGGCACGTGCCCGCTCGAAGTCGCTTTACTTTCATGCCGGCGAACAGCTGTCGTTCGATCCGCCCAGGGGAAAGAAGGACCGGCTGGACTACGACGAGTACCTCAGCAACCCGGCCAAGCCCGTTCCGTACATGAACGGCATTTTCGCCGGCATGAAGGCCGAGTACATGATCGCCGACCAGCGGTTTGCATCACGGCGTCCGGATGTGCTGGTCTATCAGACCGCCGAGTTGGACGAGGACGTGACGTTGGTCGGACCGATCGAGGTCGACCTGATGGTGTCGACCTCGGGCACCGACAGCGACTGGGTGGTCAAGCTGATCGACGTCTACCCCGACGATTACCCGGACCCCGCCAAGAACCCCAGGGAGGTTCGCATGGGCGGCTATCAACAGCTTGTCCGTGGAGACGTGATCCGCGGCAAGTTCCGGAACAGTTTCGAGAAGCCCGAGCCCTTCGAGCCGAATCAACCGGCGCGGGTCCGGTTCATCATGCCCGACACCTATCACTGTTTCCGGTCGGGCCACCGCATCATGGTCCAGGTGCAGAGCTCGTGGTTCCCGCTGGTGGATCGGAATCCGCAGAAGTTCTGTGACATCTTCCGGGCCGACGAGGGGGATTACCGGTCGGCAACTCAGCGGGTCTTTCGCTCGCCGAGGGCGGTGTCCCGTCTGAACGTGATGGTGCTGCCGTAGGAGAGGACTGCCCGGCGGATTCGAAGGGCCAACTACCTGAACTTGCGGAGCGGCCCGATCATGAGAATTCCGACCACGACGATCCTGTTCGTGTTCTGGCTGCTTGCCGGAGCGCTGAATCCGATTGTGGCGGCCGAAGAACTCGTCAACGACCGGGGGGACGAGCGTCGGGCACGGACCATCCACGTTCCTCGAGACCAAGCACGGATCCAGAAGGCGATCGACAGTGCCCGCAACGGAGACACCGTCCTGGTCGCTCCCGGCGTCTACCATGAAGAGCTTCGTCTGCAAGGCAAGCAGATCACGTTGGCCTCACGGTTCCTGACCAGCCGCGATCGGAAGGACATTCAACAAACGGTGCTTGACGGCGTGATCTCGCGGGACGGAAAAACGACTCGTGCCAGCGCGGTGATCAACGTGGCACGGGACGTGCGAGCCGGGACCCGAATCATCGGCTTCACCATCCAGAACGGCGGCGACGGGATCATCTGTTTCGCGAGGATCGAGATCTCGAACAATCGGTTCATCAACAACAGCGACGCCATCGACTACGAGGGGGGTGGTGGCATCTGCCGGGCAAATGTCTTCGAGAAGAACCGCGACGACGCCGTCGATCTGGACGGAGCGACCGCAGTGGTTATCGAAGACAACGTGATGCGCGACAATCGGGATGACGGCATCGAGATCCGTCTGCACAAGTACAGCGGCAAGATGCTCAACATCCTGATCCGCCGCAACCGGATCATCGGCAGCGGCGAAGACGGTATCCAGATCATCGACTATCCCGACAGGTCCAGCCGGATCATCCGCATCGAGCAGAACGTCATTGCCAGGTCGAAAATGGCGGCGCTGGGGTGCATGGCGAACGGGAACACGGCGGAGAACTACGAAGCCGCCGACATCCCTGAGCGAATCGAGGTCATCAACAACACGCTGGTCGACAACCACTACGGCATCACCGGCGGGGATTCTTTGTTGGCATTCAACAACGTGATCGTCGGCACCCGGAAGACGGCCCTGAAACGGGTCGACGGCAATTCCGTGCTGGCGTTCAACCTGCTGTGGGGCAACAACCGCGACAACGAGGGAAGTCATGTCGTGAAGAACACGACGATCGCCAAGGACCCCAGGCTCGGCAGCGATTTTCGACCGAGGAAAGACAGCCCCTGTGTCGATGCCGGGACGAATCTCTACAAACGAGGAGACTTGGTCCTGCTGAAGATCTCGCGAAAGTCGTTTTCCGGCACCGCGCCAGACCTGGGCGCTTTCGAACTCAAGCGGTGAGCCGTTCCGGCGGAAATCGGAGAGACGAGACTCAAAACTGGACCTGGTCGGGTCCCTTCAGTGCGAGCATGTCTCTTGTTTCGGTTGGCGTTGCGATTTCCAGCGACAGTTCTTCCAGGATGTTGCGGATCTTGGTGACCTGCACGGCGTTGTTTTCGGCCAGGACTCCGCGGGAGAGGTAGAGGTTGTCCTCCAATCCGACGCGGACATTTCCGCCCCGGATGGCGCCGGTGGTCACGAAATTGGTCTGGTGCCGGCCTGCGGCGAGGATCGACCAGTGGTAATCGGAACCAAAGAGCTTGTCGGCGATGCGCCGCATGTGATCCAGGTTGTCGAGATCAGCGCCGATTCCACCGAGAACCCCGAAGATCGTCTGCACGAAAAACGGGGGCTCGGCCAAGCCGCGATCGACGACGTGTGCCAGGTTGTAGAGGTGCCCGACATCGTAACACTCGTACTCGAAACGGGTCCCACACCCCTTGCCGAGGCGTTCCAGGATCGCCTCGATATCACTGAACGTGTTGCGGAAGATGCCCCCTCGGGTGGCCTCCAGGTAGGCCGGTTCCCAGTCGTGCTGCCACTCCTGGAATCGATCGAGAGCCGGGAACAGGCCGAAGTTCATCGAGCCCATGTTCAGCGAACTCATTTCCGGTTGCAGTGAGAGCGGCCCCTCCAGTCTCTCGTCGATCGTCATGTTGTGGCCACCGCCGGTTGTCACGTTGATGACCGCATCGGTCTCGGCCTTGATTTTCGGCAGAAACCGGCGAAACACGTCTGGATCGGGGGTGGGCCGACCGTCGTCGGGGTCCCGGGCGTGCAGGTGAAGAATGCTGGCGCCCGCGTTGGCAGCGGCCACCGCGTTTTCACCAATCTCCTCGGGTGTCACCGGCAGGTGTGGTGACATGCTCGGGGTGTGGATCGAACCGGTAACGGCACAGGTGATGATGACCTTGCGTGAACCCATGTTGCGTGTCCTGTCCGGGGCGCGTTTCCTGAATGCCGTGGCCGTGATGCCGCGGATTCAATCGTGTGAGCACGGTGCCCGTCTGCCCCGTATCGCCCGAAGAAATGGAGACAGGTCACCGATCGCATTGATACTGTAGCCGACAGGCGAAGGTGCTGCCGTGAAACGCCGGGGACATGCCCGCTGGACGTCGGCTGTGCAATAGACGTTGTGTATCACGATTCCGTCCAGTCCGTTCAACCGGCCCGGTTCGAATCTCGCCCCCCCCGGTCTCCCTCGCTGCGAAGGTGTCTGATTCCCACACCTAGTGACAACAGGGCAACAACGCCGTATCCGATTGTCCAGGGCAGCGACCGGCTCTCGGCAAAGGCGTACCAGCCACATCCCGCAGCCAGCACGGTCACAAGCAAAGCCACAACGGCAATCGCAATCGACCGTCGTGACCTGAATGCTCCCCACGCCGTCACGGCGAGGGCAACCGCCACGCCAATGAAGATGATCGCCCCCTGTGTTCCCATCGCGTGTCTCCAGTCACCGTTCTTCGCAAATTCCGAATGTCCCACAGCTCGCCCCTGCGTTCAACCCGCCGGATCCAAACCCCGGCGTCAGGCTTGAGGCTGCAGCGGATGACCTCCGCCGAGGGCCATTGACGAGGTGCGGTCTCGGAGCCAGGTGTTTGAACCTTGGAGATGATCCGGGCATATTGTGGAAACACGATCCTGGGGGGGAGAGTCTCCGGCGACAGACGGGGCCGCCTGGAATACTCTGTGACCTTCTGATTGATCAACACGAAGCCAACCAGAACCACTCCAGGAGTCTGCCCAATGTCCGGCCCTGAAACGATCGAGTCGCAGTCGGAGTTGAGCCGGCGTGATGTCCTGCGGGCAGGTGCGGGAGTGCTGGCACTGGCGCCGCTGTCACAGGCGGACGGTGAGAAGCCGGAGGATCTGTTCGTGGTCAAGCCGTACCTGCAGCTCGGCGATGCACCGCGGCTTCTCAAGGCCGAGCAGATGGTCGTCTCGTGGCAAACCGGGAATGACGAGGGCAAGTGGGTTGTCGAGTTCCGCACCGGGCGGAAACGAAAGTGGATCGAGGCGGGTGCCCCGAAGATCGCTTCGGTTGCTGTCAGCGGGATTGCACCGCATTCGGTGTTTCGCGCGACGTTGACGGGCCTCGCTCCGGGTGGCGAGTTCGAATACCGCGTGCGACGCAACGGCAACACCGTGTTCGCGTCCACCGGGCGAGCCCGCAAGAGCAGGTCGCAGTCGGTCCGCTGTGTCGTGATGGGGGACTGCGGAACAGGCAGTCCGCAACAGAAGCGGGTCGCGTTTCAGGCGGCGCGAATCGATCCGGATTTCGTTCTGATTCCCGGTGACCTGGTCTACAGCAACGGCCGAATCTCGGAGTACCGGTCGTCGTTTTGGCCGGCATACAGTCCGGACACCGCTGCTCCCGAATCGGGCGCGCCGCTGCTGCGATCCGTTCCGTTTCTCGGGGGACTCGGTCAACACGATACCGGCGCGACGCTGGATGACTACGCGGATGGATTCGCCTTCTACATGTACTGGTCGTTTCCGCTGAACGGTCCAGTCGGGGACGAGGGTAGTGCCAATGCCTTCCCGCTTGGCAACAACCAGAAGCGGCGAGCCGCCGCGTTTGCCGCAACAGGAGATCGCTACCCGCGGATGGCCAACTACTCGTTCGACTATGGCGACTCGCACTGGACCGTGCTCGACACCTGGAACCCGCACATCAACTGGAATGACCCGATGCTCCGCAAGTGGTTGCGCAAGGACCTGGAATCGACCGATGCGACCTGGAAGTTCGTCAGTTCGTACCTGCCGCCGTTCAACTCGTCCACGGCCTACCCGCACACGCAGAAGATGCGGGTGATCGTGGACATTCTGCAGGATACCGGCGTGGATATCGTCTTCTGTGGCTACGCACACTCGTACCAGGTCACCTACCCGCTGCGGTTTACGCCGACCAACAAGCTGGACGGTCCGGTTCGTGCCGCGGGGTACGAGATCCCCGGCAAGTTTGAACTCGACAGGACCTTCGACGGCAAGACAAAGACAAAGCCCGACGGCATCCTCTACATCACGACCGGTGGGGGTGGCAACGCCGGCCTGCACAGTCCGGAGCAGACCGACAATCCGAAGACCTGGCAGCCGTTCACGGTCAAGTACAACGCCAGCGTCAACCAGTTCACCGACCTGCGGATCAACGACGACCACCTGGCTCTTCGGCAAGTCGATCTCAACGGCAACCTGATCGACGAATTCCGTATTTCGAAGTGACGCCGCACTCCGGCCGCTGCCCATCGACACCCACGCGGCCATCCGGGCTATCGGCGCGGCCGCTCTCGACCGTTGATCGATGGATCCGGTCCCCTCGCACCGGCTTTGGTCGGGGGAAGAGGCACTGAATCGGGAAACTCCCATTCCTCTCCGTCGGTGGAGGAAAACGGGATGAAACGCTCAATTGGGCGTGTTTCAGAATGAAACACTTGTCGTCAGGTCAACGAAGTCCGATTTCGGTCTCGCAATGACCATTCGTCGCTGTTTTCCGGTCAAGCGTCTTACGTAAAGCACTGACTGATATTGCTTTGTGTATTACCAGCGGTGACCGACGGTCGGTGGTGACAACTCTGGTACACCACTTGCAAATATAGCCATTCACCGAAGTCGCCTCTCTTCAGCGAGGCACGAGACTATTCGGCGGTAGCCCGTTCCTGTTTGAAGAGGCGTGAGATCATGATGAGGCCCTTGAAACTACTTGTTTGTGTTGCCGTGTTGCCGTGTTGCCGTGTTGCCGTGTTGCCGTGTTGTCGATGGCCGTGGCGTCGTCACCCACCGTAAGGCCCGAGGAACGCGGTGTTCGCGGCGACTACGAACGGGCGGAGCTGGTTGAGTCCTTCGACTCAAACTCGGACGACGCAATCCTGGACCTGGTCCTTGAGATCCTGGAGAATCCCGACCGCCAGAGGCCCTTCCCTCGAATCCAGGAGCCGAGAGAGCCGGTCGTTCGTGTTGGCGACTTCTCCATGTTGGTGATCCGGGTGCACCACAGCAGTCTGAGGCCGACCCGATTGACCCACAAAAAACTGGAGGGCGTCTCGGAAGACACGGCCGCCCTGTACGCGGAATCGTCGAATTCGTTGATGAACCTGGTGCCCGAGGTGGTGCCCGAGGTGGTGCCCGAGGTGGTGCCCGGAGTGGTGTAGTTGCCCGGCGATGCGGACCGCTACTGGAAAAACCAGGACGCCGTGGCCGCTGCGGTTCACGATGCCCTTCGCGGAACCTACAACCTCGGTCGCTACGATGTCATCGCGTATTTTCTTCCCGGGGATACCAACCGGAAGCCCTTCAACATTGGAACGACCGGCCGTCGTCCCAAGGGAAAGCGACTCCACTCGGACGTGTTCATGAACAAGGGCCTGTACAACCGTGGCCCGTCGTTCGCTCACGAAATCGGCCACGCGTTGATGTGGTACAACCACGCCTGCAGTGCCAGCGTCGAGAGCCTGAAAGTGACTCACTGGGACGGTGACCCGTACGAGATGATGGGTTACGGGCTGAAACGTACCACCCTCTCTCCGGGACACATCGGTTTCAGTTACCGGTACTTCTCCGGTTGGGTGGACGAAGACCAGTCCACGTTGGCCAGGCGGCCCGGTCTATACACCGTGGGGGAAGAGGGAGCGATTCGCGTAGCCACCGAGCAGGGCACACCCGTGTGGCTGGAACTCATCAGCGACGAGATGGCCTACGGAGAGGAGGCCGGCGGGTTGCTGGTTCGGTTGGACAACCAGCCCGGGATGGTCGGAAAACTCGTCGACATGACACCGTCTACGACTCACGTCAACGATGCACATCTGGAGGTTGGCGAGTCGGTGAATATCGAGGGCCGCACGATTCGGTTCGTGGCCAGGGAGTGGCGTGAGGGTGGCTATCGCGCCGTGATTTTCCTGGACTAGCCGTGCGTCAAGCTCACTCTGAACCGACCCGCTCGATTCAGCCTAAGGCTTCTTGGCATCACCCTCGATCGCGAAATCAATATCCACGGAACTTTCGCGGTCGTGTCCCTCGGCGTCCGTGGGATTGATCTCGATCTTCACGTCAATCTCGCCACATCCGGACAACACGACCGGTGTGACGAAAAGGAGCGCGGCGGCACAGGCGAACTTCGTGAGCTTCATCGATGTTCCTCCGGCAATTCAGTCCGTTAGAGGCTGATCGCAAACGCGAACACGCTGCCGGTGACCGGGCCCTTGCCACTTGGCTTTCCGTCCCACCGGGTGACGCGCACGATCAAGTTCCGCGTCTGTCGATCTTCGTGAACACAGAAATTGGACAGTTGCAGCCCTGCAGGGTCGCCCGTTCCGCGGGAGTCGATGGTCGTGACGCTTTCACGGATCAAACGCAGTGACTTTGGGTCAACACGACCGATCACCAGGGGATAACGTGGCGCGTTTCCTCGCGGGTGCTCCGGGGAAATGTTGCCGATCCAGAAGTAGGCTCCCGTGGAATGGCGAACCAGTCGCGAGATACTACTGGGTGAAAAGAACAACGTCCCGTCGGTGTAGCGCCAGACATCGGGTTTTGTCCAGGACAGGCCTCCGTTGCGGGAGACGCTGAACCACTTCCGACCGCTGTTGGTGCGGCAGACCATCAGCATTCGTCCGTCCGGCATTTCCACAACCGTTGGTTCGAAGATCCCTCTCAGTGATTTTTCGGGCGGCAGGTTCAACCGCTGACTGAGCTGCCACTCCAGCCGGCCGTCCTTGCGCCAGTTGCCGATCAGCACCGCTGCATCCAGGTACGTGTAGGCACCCGGTGGTCGAAAGAGCTTTCCATCCGGACCGGCATGGCTGATCTGTACAGGGACGACCACGGCGCCGTCGGATCGGGACGTGAGCGCGTTGGACACCGTCAGGGAATTGGAGCCCACCCGCACTCCCTCGAACGGATGTTCTTTCGTGTAAGTTTTCCCGGATTGAATCACACGTTCTTCGAACAACCAGGTGCGGCCGCCATCCTGGGAGACCCGGTAGATCGGGTAGTAGTTGGTCTGCCCGTCGAGCGGATGGTCGTTTCGCAGTGTCCCTTCGTTGCCCATCAACACCAGCCGACCATTTTTTGGATCGAAGAAACTGCCATAAATGAACAGCCGCCGCAGCCGTCCGTCCGGTCCGGGTGGGGTGGCCTTCCACCTCTCCACGTCCGACCAGTTCCGTCCGTGGTCGGAGGACAGGCCCAGTTCAAAGTTCGAGAAGATGTCGTCCTTGAGCTCCTCGAACCGAATCCGGAACATGTTCGATCCGTGGTTGCCGGCATAACTGACGAACTCGTAGACCGACTGTGTGGGATCCCGCTGAGGGAACGACACTCCGAGTGTTTTGACCTTCAGCGACGGCTGGGCGGTCGCGACGGTGCCGGTGAGTGACACCGCGATGGTCACAAGCCCCAGCATGCGGTGCCACCCGACGCCCGCCGAACTCGCATGTCGAATGTCACGGGTCCGATGGGGATTCGAACGGCATTTCATGAGCTGGTCAGTCCGCGTGAGTCATTGATCGTCGACAGTGTCCATACCGATCGTGCCTGTCGGGCTTGCCGAGCACCGTTCAGCAACAGGGGCTGAGACCGATCGATCCGGATCGTGTTCTCAGCGAGCGGCCTTGGAGTCGGCGCCCAGGATCGTCAGGTGGATCGGGTTCGATGCGTAATTCGTGCTGATCGAAAACGACATCGAGATCCGTCCCATGACGGCGATCGGGAACCGCTTCAGGGGCTTCGGGGCACTGTCGCCGGTGGCCGCCTCGAGAACGATCGTTCCTTCCACCGTTGTTCCCGTCAGCCTCGCCTTGCTGTCCGACGACATGGTCACGCCGGGGGGCAATTGGTCGGCAATGATCGAGTTGCCATAGAGGAAGGGCATCGCCAGTTGGATCGGCCCGGTGAACTCCTTGCTCCGTTTGACGCGGACCTTGATCTCAACTTTCTCTCCCGGGCGAAGCGTGATCTTGCTTGGCGTGGCTTCGAATTCGACGATGTCGAGCGGATTGGTGACGCCGACAATCTGTGTGTTGATTGGCCGGCGTGCCTGGGATCCTCCCGACACCTGCAATTCGCAGGTGACATGGGCGTACCGGACCAGGTCGCGTGGCTTGCCGTTGGCATCGGGAAAGACCGCTTTTCCGTAGAGACGCACCAGGCGAGCATCGATCTTGGCGTCGGACTTGGCCGACAGGATGACCGCTGCACGCGTCAGTCCGGACGGGATTGTGACGGGAGTGGCTGTGACCCCTTCGGGGAGCCCCTCGACTTTCAGTTCGACCGGACCGGTGAAGCCGTTCTGCCGGCTCAGGTCGACAAACCAGATCATGCGTGTGCCGGGCGCGAGTTGAGCGTAGTAGTACTTGCCGTGCAGTTCGAATTCGGGAGTCGCTGGTTTGGCCCGCAGGTTGTAGATGAACCGCTCTCCGCCCCGGTTGTGGAGATCTCGCACCGACACAAAAAACTTGCCGTCCGCGGGCGCCTTGAATTGCAGCTTGGCGTCCTTGGTGTAGTACCCGTCGTCGACATCCGCCACTTTCTTTCCGGACGAATCAAATACGTCGATCACGCTGTCCAGCGGCAGATCACGTCGGTCCGACTCGATTTCAAACAGGTAGTACTGGTTTTTCTTGGCCTCGAAGGAGTAGTAGTGCACTTCATCGGGCTTGGAGAATCGTGCGTTGGCTCCCACCGGCAGCGACAGCGGGAACGCCTTGTCCATCGAGTGGTTCCCGCTGGCGATCAACTGGGGATGGTCGCTCACCAGCACCTGCACGGGGTTCGTTTGGCCGCGGGGCGTCTTGACCGAGATCCGCTTCCACCCGATGGACTCGTCGGCGGCGGAACGCAACGTGGTTTTTTCGAGTCCCCCCAGGTTGTGTCCGACGACCGCCGCCTCGGTTGTCTTTCCCCGTTGAACGGCCATGGGAAAGAACGCATGGGCGAACGGCCGATCGGCAATCTCCACGCAGTAAACGTACTTGGGGTTGCCGATGAAACGGGTGTCGCGAACTTCCAGGAAATAGCTGCCATCTTCGGGGAGCTTGAACGTCAGGAAAGAATCGCCGCCGACGAAGTTGTCGTTCTCGGCCAGGACCTGTCCGTTGGCCCTGCGGAGCGTCAGGATCGAGTCCATCAGGTACATCACGCTGCCGCCGCTGCCCCCGGACTGCATGCTGTGAACAGCCTTGGTCACCCGCTGGGCGTAGATGTTGATCGTGACTTCCTGTCCGGCCTTTCCGGTGAACTGGTAGTAGTCGACGTCTTCGGCATTTCCACACATGCCGCAGATGGCGACCGGAAACGACACTTTCTGGGCGGTAGCGGTCGAACCGTTCTCGTCTTTCGATTCGTCGACCACCGGGTAACTGGTCACCAGCAGGTGCGAGACACTGGAGACGGCGGTTTTGGTCGCAATGCGGAACTCGTAAATGCCCAGTGGCTGGTTGGCCGGAACGTCGGCTTCGAAGCGAAACGGCGTGCCGGGTGTGCCTCGTCCCTGGTGAGGTGCCGGTTTCGGCTTCGTCTCCAGCAGCTTCATCTTGATGCCGGGCTGGTCGAACAGCACCTTGTACGATCCGTCGAGCGTGTAGTTGGAGCGGACGTTGATCGTCGTCTTCTTGCCCCGCTGGACGGCCACGGGCGTCGTCGAACACAGCTGTCGGAAGCCGATGGTGGACTCCGCCTGGAGCGGTGTCACCAAAAGGCACAGGGCGGCAAGAGCACGGGACAGGCGGCGAGGTGTCATGGCGGACCGTTCCGAGAGAAGCTGCTGGTGGCGGTCGGAGCTGCCGGCTGCTAGCTCATCAACTCCGGGATGACGTTGCCGTCGCAGACCTGCACCGGTCGTCCGTCTCCGGTGACGTGCAGGGTGTCCAGGGGGATCCCGAGTTTCGCGTAAATCGTCGCGGCGATGTCGTTCGAGTAATACTCTTTTCCGACCGGCCGCGCGCCCGTCGCGTCGGTTTTTCCGATCACCCTGCCGGGGGGAGTGCCCGCACCGGCAAAACAGATCGGCCCGGCCGTGGGCCAGTGGTCCCGGCCCGCTGCCGAGTTGATCAGCGGTGTCCGGCCGAAGTCGGTCATCCAGACGACCAGTGTCGACTCGAGCAACCCACGCTCTTTCAGGTCCAGGATCAGCGCCGGGAACGCCTGGTCCAGCGGCGGCAGCAGGTGCCTGAGTCTCGAAAAGTTGTTGACGTGAGTGTCCCAGCTCGGACTCGACACCGTCACGAATCGCGAGCCGGCTTCGATCAGCCGACGGGCCAGCAGACAACTCTGGCCAAGATTGGTTCGCCCGAACTTGTCCCGCGTCTGGGCACTTTCCTTGTTCAGGTCGAACGCCTTCTGGGTTGCCGGCGAGGTGATCATGCTGAAGGCGTTCTGGTAGTAGCCGTCGATGGCCGAGAGCGCAGCCGGCTGCTTCTCGACGCCTCGCTGCAGAAGATCGATGGCCGCCAGCGCCTGCCGTCGCCGGCTGACGCGGGCCAGGCTCACTCCGCCCGGCAGGGTCACGTCGCGGACGGTGAAGTCCTTCTTGTTGGGATCACCGGGCAACTCGAACGGGTTGTAGCGGATTCCCAGGTACCCCGCCGTTCCACCACCGTGGACACGGTCGACCTGTGTGCCGATCTGGATGAACGGCGGCAGGTTGGTTCGGGGTCCCTTCTCCTTGGCCAGGACGGAACCGAAGCAGGGATAGGTGATCGACGGGTTGAGCTTCTTGCCCGACATCATGATGGCGTCGGCAACGCCGTGGCCGGCATTCTGCGGATTGAGGTTCCGCATCACCGAGAACTGCTTGAGGTGTTTCGCGAAGTGGGACATCTTGTCGGTGAACTGGATTCCCGGCAACGCGGTGTCAATCACGCCGAACTCGCCCCGCACCTCCGACTTGGCTTCGGGCTTCGGGTCGGTGCTTTCGTGGTGACTGGTTCCGCCCCGCGTCCAGATCAGGATGCAGTTGACGTCCGCGGCCTGCGACTTGTTCTTCGCGGACCCGTCCGCCTCGGCACGCAGCAGTGTTTCCAGCGAGAGCCCCAGTCCACCCAGGGAACCAACCTGCAACATGAAGTGCCGCCGGGTTGATTCGCAGTCGCTGCTTTGTTCAGCAAAGAGATTCAACACGGCAGATCACCTCTTATTTGGAAGCAACTGTTGAACATGGTCCGGACTCAACACGACTCTCAACTTGTTGTTGAAGACCGTGAATTGAGCCGATACACTCGAATTTCCGGTGTAGGTGGTTTGTGCTGCTCCGAAATCCGCTCCACACTCCCCGCTACTGGAGAAATCGGGTCACACGACGTGGTCGTGTCGATTTTCGGTCGAAGGGGGGTCTCATGGCTTGGACTGTTGCATTTCGGACCTGGTCTCTACCAGGCAGCATCGTCCTGCTGGCCATGATATCCGTTGGAGAAGTTGGCGTCCATGCGGAGAATTCTCCCGGGTCGTTCCGCGTCCAACCGCAGCACGCCAGGCTGGTTGGAAACCTCGCCCGGCTGCAATTGCAGGTGACCGGATCCGACGAGCGTGGCCGGTCTCTGGATCTCACCCGTGATGTTTCCTACAGCATCAGCGATGGTGGAGTGGCGTCGGTTTCGAAGACGGGGGCCGTTGTTCCCCTGGCATCGGGAACCGGAAAGATCCTCGTGCGGCACGGAACCCGGTCGGTTGAGATTCCCGTGACCGTCAGCGACTTCCTGCCACGGGCCCAGGTCAGTTTCACCCGCGATGTGATGCCCGTTCTCAGCCGGTCCGGATGCAACCAGGGAACCTGTCACGGTGCACAGTTCGGCAAGGGCGGCTTCAAGCTTTCGCTTCTCGGGTTCGCTCCCGAACGGGACTACGCACCAATTGTTCGTGATGAGCTGAGGAGACGGGTTTCGCTGTTGAAGCCCGAGGACAGCCTGATACTCAACAAGGCGATGCTGGAGATCGGGCACGGTGGCGGCAGGAGATTCCGGCACGGTTCCTATGATCACCAGGTCCTTGTCGCGTGGTTGAATGCCGGCGTCCCCGCACCGGTTGCCGACGAGCCCGTGGTTGTCGGACTGGCTCTTGAGCCGAAAGAACGCGACTACCGCGTTGACCAGGGCCAGCAGTTGCGAGTCGTGGCCCGTTACAGCGACAAGACCACGCGAGACGTCACCCGCACCGCCCGGTACGACGCTCTCAACGAGGGAGTCGCAACGGTCACCGAGGACGGTTACATCACGGCTGTCGGAAAAGGCCAGGCCGCCGTGATGGTTCGCTACGGTGGCCAGGCAAAAGTCTCGCAGGTGATGTCCCCGTTCAGGGACAAGGTCGATCTTGCCGGATTTCAGCCGAACAACTTCATCGACCAACATGTCATGGCCCGCTGGAAACGGCTTGGCATCCGCCCGTCAACGCTCTGCACCGACGCCGAATTTGTCCGCCGAGCGTATCTCGATTCCATCGGGACCCTGCCCACGACTGAGAAAGTCGAGGCGTTCCTCAAGTCGACCCGGCCCGACAAGCGGGACCAGCTTGTCGACGAACTTCTGGGCCTCACCGGAGATCCGAAGCGTGATCTGCACGTCGAGTCGTGGAGTGCCTACTGGGCGTTGAAGTGGGGCGACCTGCTGCGGAACAACCGCAAACAGACCGGCGTGGGCGGCATGTGGAGCCTGTCCAACTGGATCAGGCGGTCGTTGCGAGAGAACATGCCCGTCGACCAGTTCGTCCGCGAGATCATCACGGCCCGGGGGTCGACGCTGAAGAACGGCCCGGCCAATTTCTTTCGCATCTCTCGCAAGCCGACCGATCTTGCCGAGACCACCGCCCAGGTGTTTCTTGGTGTTCGAATTCAATGCGCCCGTTGTCACCATCATCCGTACGAGGTCTACAGCCAGGCGGACTACTACGGGCTGGCTGCCTTCTTCACGCGGGTCGGAATCAAGAACAACAGCAAGTTCGACCAGCTCGCCGGTGAACCGATCGTCATCCTCAGAAATTCGGGGTCGATTGCTCATCCACGACTGGGCAAGACGATGGCTCCCACGCCGCTCTTGGGCAAGCCGATTGACGTCAAGGGGATCCGTGACCTGCGACGACCGCTGGCCGACTGGCTCACGGCCAAGGACAACAAGCTGTTCTCTCGCAACATCGTCAACCGCATCTGGTCGTATTACATGGGGTCGGGGCTCGTCGAGCCCGTCGATGACATGCGGGCGACCAATCCCGCGTCGAATCCCGAACTTCTCGATGCCCTTGGTGATCACCTGGTCGAGAGCAAATTCGACCTCCGCAAGCTGATGCGGTCGATCATGAGGTCCCGGGTCTACCAGCTCAGTTCGAATGGCCTCCCCGAAAACGCGGGGGATCGCCGCTTCTACCCGCACTACAACATCAAGCGGCTGCCGGCCGAGGTCTTGCTCGACGCTATCGATTCCGCCTGTGGGACCCACGAGCCATTTGGCGGCGTGCCCCTGGGCACCCGGGCCATCGAGCTTCCCGATCCGAACTTCAACTCCTACTTCCTCGACACCCTGGGTCGACCACAACGCGCCATTGCCTGCGAGTGCGAACGCACTGCCGAACCCAACCTTGCCCAGGTCCTGCACATTGCCAACGGCGAGTTGCTCAGCCGAAAACTGGCCGACAAGACCGGGCGGATCTCGAAACTCACCGGTTCCGGAACCCTCGAGAAAGAAGCGGGTGCCCGGCGAGCCATCCACCAGCTTTACCTGTCCGCCTACAGCCGGGTTCCCACTCCCGACGAACTCGTCCAGTGCCGGAAGATCATCACCCGCGCCCCCAAGCCCCGTGAGGGCCTGGAAGATCTGCTGTGGGCGCTGTTGAACAGCCGCGAGTTCCTGTTCAACCACTAGGTAAAGGCACCGGAAGCCGACCGTCGACGATGCTGCTGGTGGCAGGTCGCCGGATCGGAGTATAGTCCTGTCTGTGAGTCCCCCGGCGGGCGACCACGTGTCTGCCGGTGCTGTTTGATCCTGGAGTTCGTCGATGTTGTCGATTCGTGACACCGCGCGTTCCGCAATGGGACGACGAGAGTGGTTGCGCATCGGCGGGCTCAACACCCTCGGTCTCTCGCTGCCTGGATTCCTGGCGGCCCAGGAACAGGACACGGTGGGCAACACTGCCGATCCGACGTTCGGACGGGCCAAGAACGTCATCTACCTGTACCTGGGTGGTGGTCCGCCCCAACACGAGACCTTCGATCCGAAGCCCGACGCACCCGCAGCGGTCCGCGGCGCATTCGGTCCCATTCACACCAACATTCCCGGAATCCAGTTCTCGGAACTGCTGCCGCGGACGGCAAGGATGGCCGACCAACTGGCTATCTGTCGCGCCATGTCGACCAACGACAACACCCATTCCACCAGCGGGTACTGGGTGCTGACGGGGTACAAGTACCAGGGACCCAACGCGCGGACGATTCAACCCACCGATTGGCCCAACCTGGGGTCGATCGTGAAGATGTTGAAGCCCAGCGAGAAGATTCCGTTCAGCTTCGTGTGGTTGCCCGAGCCGATCGTGGCCAACCCGGGAGTGCTGATTTCGGGTCAGAGCGGTGGGTTCCTGGGTGCGCACGCCAACCCCGAGCGATTCACGTGCGATCCACAGACCCCCGGGTTTGCCATCAGGGAATTCCAGCTTCCGGCAGATGTGTCACCGCTTCGCCTCTCGGGCCGTTCCTCGCTGCTGGACCAGATCGACGGTCACTTCCGTGAAGTGGAGCGTTTCGACGCCGTACGTGATTTCGACCGTCACTGCCGCGAAGCGTTCGGAATTCTCTCCAACGGGAAGGCTCGTTCGGCATTCTCCATCAAGCAGGAGCCGGCCAAGCTGCGTGACCGGTACGGTCGTGGCAAGTGGGGGCAGAGCGTGCTGCTGGCCCGGCGGTTGATCGAGGCCGGCGTGCGGTTTGTTCACGTGCAGTGGCCGAGAGAGCCCGGGGATCTCAGCTCGAACCGTCCGATGTGGGACACCCATGCCGACAACAACAATCGTGTGAAGAACGTCCTCTGCCCCCAGTTCGATGTTGGTTTCACGGCACTGATTGAAGATCTCGCCGACCGTGGACTGCTCGACGAGACGCTGGTCGTGGCGGTGGGCGAATTCGGACGAACCCCGAAATTCAATCCCGCGGGTGGTCGCGATCACTGGGGCCCGGTGTTCAGTTGCGCACTGGCCGGGGCCGGCATTTCCGGTGGCCAGGTGTACGGGTCGAGTGATGCCAGTGGCGCGCAGCCACACAGCGGACGCGTGCTGCCCCAGGAACTGGCGGCCACCATCTTCCACCTGCTGGGAATCGGGCACAACGCGACCTTCCGAGACCTTGCCGATCGCCCACATCATGTCTGCAATGGCCAGCCCCTGTACAAGCTGCTGGGCAACGCGCCTGCGACAGTCCGGCGGCAGGCGGCAACCGGCGTGGTCGCTCCGGTCCCCGACTTCCGTCCGATTCACGCGAAGAAGACGGGCTGAATCCGGAACTGTTCAGACGACTTCAGGCACCGGAGGACGGTCCACTTGGTCATCGCCTGTTCGACGACGTCGGGGCTCCCGACCTGGTCGAGGTTCTCGGCCAGAGAAGATCTGCTGTGGGCGTTGTTGAACAGCCGCGAGTTTCTGTTCAATCACTAGCTTGCGGCAGCGAACTGCTGGTGATCTTGCAGTTGGGCAACTGTGCCCGCAATCGCTGTAGTCCGCCGGCAGTCACCTTCGTGTTTGAGAGCCGCAGCGATCGCAGTTTCTTGAGTGACTTCAAGTGCTGCAGACCCGCATCTCCGATCCCGGAGCTCCTGAGCCTGAGATTCTCGAGACCCTTGACGGTGGAAAGAGACTTGAGTCCGGCGTCGGTGATTCGATTTCCATTGAGGTACAGGGTCTTGATTTTCTTCAGCTTGCAGACACGCGCAACCCCGGCATCGGTCACGTTTCCGTGACAATACGCTGACAGAAACTCCAGGTTGGGGAATCCTCTGACGAGCTCGTCGAGTGCCGGATCGGTCAGGTAGGACGAGGCAAACCGGTTACGCTTCTTGGCTGTCCCGTTTGTTCGTGCTTTCAGGAAGGTCTTCCGGACACTCTCGACTTTTCGTCGCTCGTACTCCGCGGACTTCTTGGAGGCGGCGACGGCCGTGGTGGCCAGGCAGCCTGCCAGCGCGACCAACGTCAAGCTGCGACACGCATTCATCACTCTCGAGACTCTCATGGCACATCCTCCTTTTTGGACAAGGAATCTGTGTCAGAACACGACTCAAAAGCGGGGGGCATCGACAATGTCGGTGCCGCTCCCGAATCAACCAATTATACCGGTCGGTGGCCGGACCTGAACCCCCCTGTTCGGAATCGCTCGGTGGAGCGGGGATGAGATGGACGAGGGGGCGTGCCACCGGTTGCGGCGCAGCCGACACCAGGCACAAGTCGCGGAAAAGGGACTCGGACCTGAGGTGTTTGCCGCATCCCGCCGCCGGGCCGTCTCCTCCGTCATCGCCTACTCAACGACGTCGGGGCTTCCGATCTGGTTGAGGACCTCGAAGGCCGGCTCGGTCGAGCCTTCACGGGTGATCAGAAAATTGAACAGGTAGATCCCGTCGGCCTTTTCGCTCCAGATGTGCCGGGCCGCGCGGCGGTACTGACGGGGCGTCAGTGCGGCACCGTTTTTCTTGTCGACGATCTCGATGCAGCCGTAGATGGGGACCTCGGTGATCAGCTTCTTCCATGGTGCGACGGGAAGATCGAACGTGACACTGAGAAACCGCGAGACCGTCACGAAATCGATCCAGCCGTTTTTGGCCCAGGCGACCGGGTCGCAGCCCACCTTGCGGGACCCCTGGTAGGTCGCCGGGACGTCGTAGTTGTCCGTCGGGGGCCGGACTCCCATCACCAGGTGGCGTTTCCGTTTCTTGCCCTCGGCATCAAGCATCGCGCGGAGGCGGCGCACGAACCCGTTCATCTTGGCGATCCGCTCGGTTGTCGTGCCCCCCTTGAACAGGATCGGAAAGCGGTTGAAGTCGAGCTCGATGCCGTCGCAGTCGTAGCGGCGGACGGCCTCCTGGATCAGCAGGAACATGTGGTCGCGGACTTCCTTGTGACCGTAATCGAGCGTGTGGCCCTGGTCGGGATCGAAACAGTGGAACTCCTTGTGGGCGCGCCAAAAGCGTGTTTCGAGGTGAGTCCCGTCATGGCCGTCGTTCATGCGGAACGAGAGCAGGACCTCCCGTTTCTGCCGTTTCGCTTCCGCCACCATCACCGCCCAGGGGTCGACGCCCTGCTTGATGAAGTGGTTGAGGTTGGCGATCCACTGGCGAGTGTTCGCGGGCCATTTCTTCTTCTGCTCGGGCGTGGCCAGGCTGCCCAGCATGGTGCCGACCTTGGTCGGGTAGTACATCACCTGGGCGTTGACGCACAGCAGGACCGTATCGACCTGGCTCCCCTGGAAGGACACCTCGCGGATGGCCTCCCTGAGATCTTTGGCGGTGAGACGGACCGGTCCCTGGCTGCCCTTCCGCGAGTACAGGGTGGAACCGCCATCGTAGTTGACGAGAATCCGCCGCTGACGGACCGGCTTCTCGGCCCGGCTTGGGGATGACGGTGCCAGCAGAAGAACCGCGACCAGGATCGGGCAGCAATGTCCACGCATGAGGTGAGTCCGGGGCTCTGTCGACGGGGGTGTTTCGCCAACATTACCCGGTGGACGCGGGCGGTCACAACCGGTCCGACTTCCGGCGAGGCTCTCGTCGGGCGATCGGTTCAGATCAGTTCCCGAATCGGTTGCCCATTGTCCAGGATTGCGATCGGACGACCGGCGAAATCCTGGTGGGTCATCTCGGTGTCGATCCCGAGGTGGTGGTAGATGGTCGCCAGCAGGTGCTGCGGCGTGAACGGCCGTTCGGTGGGGTACTCGGCCTTCGAGTTCGTGGCGCCGACCACCTGGCCCATCTTCAGTCCGCCGCCGGAAATCAGTGCTGAGTAGGCCTGCGGCCAGTGATCCCGGCCGGTGTTGTCACCCACCTGGCTGATCCGCGGTGTCCGGCCGAACTCGCCGACCGCCACCACCATGATCCGCTTGTCCAATCCCCTGTCGAAGACATCCTCGATCAACGCCGAAAGGCATTGATCGAGATACGGCATGCGAACCGACAGGTACTGTGCATAGTGACCGGGACGCCCGTCAGCCCCCGGATGGTCGTCCCAGTTGGAGACGATGTAGGGAAGATGCTTGAGCCGATCCAGGTAAACGGTGACCACCGAGGTTCCGGCCTCGGCCAGCCGGCGGGCCATCAGGCATCCCTGGCCCCACTGATTGCGCCCGTAGCGGTCCCGCAGCTTGTCGTCTTCCCGGGCGATGTCAAAGGCGCGGCCTGTCTTCGAACTGGTCAGCAGCTGGAATGCCAGGTCGCGGAACTCCTTCGTCCCTTGCAGGCTGCCCCTCTGATCCGCCCCGTCATGGAACCGGTCCAGCTGTTCCAGCAGCGGCCGGCGGTTTCGGAGGGCCTCCCCGCTCTGCCGGCTTACGTTCGCCCATTGAGGTGGTGAGTAGTCCTTCGCCGACGGGTCACCGATACCGAAGGCCCCGTGATGCAGCCCCAGGTAACCGGCACGGGTCATGTAGAGCTGTTGTGGCACAGCCACGTAGGGAGGAATGGCATGCCGCGCCATGCCACGGACCTTGCTGGCGATCGAGCCGAAGTCGGGGTGTTTGCTCTTGGATCGCGATGTCGGATCCGGCTTCCGCGGACTTCTGCCGGTCAGCACGGTGATGCCACCGTCACTGTGACTGTCCATGTTGTGGTGGAGCGATCGCACCAGGGAGAACTTGTCGGCCAGCTTGGCTTGAAGGGGGAACCGGTCACAGATCGTGATCCCCGGGACGTTGGTTGCGATCGGCTCGTAAATGCCGCGATGGCTGCTGGGGATATCGGGTTTCAGGTCGTAGGTTTCCAACTGAGACGGGCCGCCGTTGAGGAACACCAGGATGACCGACGTGTCCTTACTGGCGTTTCCGGCAGCGGCCCGGCCGGCCAAGACGTCGGTCAACGACAAACCGCCCAGTGCCAGGCTTCCGGCCTGCACGAACCTGCGCCGACTGAACGGCCCCGGGCAATGGCTGGTTCGGTTCTTTGTCATGGACAGGTCGTGAAGAACGGAGTCGCGAAGAATCGGCACGCTGGACGCCTGGTGCCGGAATGGTGCTCGGCACCCTAGCCGAGCAGGCTCTCCAGTGGTTGGCCGCCGCAGATGGCGAACGGCTGGCCCAGTGCATCGCGGGCTTCGCCGGCGGGGTCGATGCCGAAGAGTGTCAGCATGGTGGCCTGCAGATCCGCCGGTCGCACCGGGCTGGTGACCGGGTAGGCTCCCAGGCGATCACTGGCGCCACACACATAGCCCCCCTTGATGCCGCCACCGGCCATCAGGGCGGTGTAACAGTTCGGCCAGTGGTCACGACCGGCGTTCTTGTTGATTTTCGGTGTTCGGCCGAATTCACCAACGGCCATGACCAGGGTTGTTTCCAGCAGGCCGCGCTGGTCGAGGTCCTCGATCAGTGCGGCGAAGGCCTGGTCGGCCGAGGGAAGCAGGTGCTGCTTGAGGTATTGGAAGTTGTCGGTGTGGGAATCCCAGTTCTTGCCCTGTTGCTTGTAGTCATACACGTTGATGAAGGGGACGCCCGCCTCGACGAGTCGTCGAGCCAGCAGCAGGTTCCAGCCGCGGAGATTCCGGGCGATGGCCAGTTCCGCCTTCTTCGGGCTCTTGGAATTGTCGTCAAATGGTTCGCCGGCCGCTCCATGACCGTAGCGTTCACGCGTGGCCTGGCTTTCCTGTTGCACGTTCAGTGCTTCGCGGAGGGTCCCGGATTGCAGCAGGTTGAAGACCTTCTCCTGGTAAAGTGCCATCGAGCGGGCACTGTCATGACGAAGCGGTGCGTCGAGAGAACGCAGCAGGGACCAGCGTGATTCCAGTCGTCCGATCGTGACACCGACCGGCAGGTCCAGCACCTTCAGGGCTCCCCCCGCGTGATACGTCAACGTCGCCGGGTCCCCCTGGATCAACAGCGGTTGAAATTCCGTTCCCAGGAAGCCCGCCGTCTGGCCGGGCGTCTGCAGGTTGTTGTTCATCACGAACGGCAGCGAGATATGAGGGATCAGCGAGGCGTGCTTTCGCTGCACGTAACTGAGGTTGGCACCGTAGCTGGGGAACGCATCGGGTCGTTCCGTGAAGTTCTGGTTGTCTCCGACCGGCGGGACCCGCCCGGTCAAGGCCTCGTAACTAGCCGAATCGTGACCCCGCATCTGGTGCTGCATGCCGTGAATGACGGCCACTTTGTGCATGACGCGTGCGGTGTGAGGCAGGTGTTCCCCGATCTGCAGGCCGGGCACCGACGTGGCGATCGGCTGGAATTCCCCGCGGACTTCCGAAGGAGCCTCGGGCTTCATGTCGAACGTGTCGAGATGTGACGGTCCACCGTAGTAGAAGATCAGGATGCACGATTTGATCTGCGGCGACCGGGATTCCGTCGCCGCGTCCGCGGTGCCCGGGTGCGCGAGCCCCATCGCCAGGCTCGCGAAACCGCCCGTCTGCAACAGATCACGCCGCGTGATCGCAGGAGGCGGGTTGGTAGCGTTGCTGCGAGGACCTTGCATCACGTCCCTATTCTACGTGCAGATCACACCATCGTCGAATCGCCGGACAAAAGCAACGTTTTCACGATTGACCTTACTCCCTCCCGTTGTACCAGTGGAAATGAGAGGATCACCCGGATCAGTCAGATCCGGGTGATCCTCTCATTAGGAGTGGTACAAGATCTGGGGGTAGGTCATCATTAGGGTCCTTGGTCACGACGGGTTACGATTGGTTTGCATCGCTGATTCACATGCACAACCGCCACCGCGGATGTAGAACAACAAGGATCAATGCACCAGCACCGGAGTCATTATGAAAACGATAATTGAGGTCTCACTCTGTTTTGTGTGCTGGTTGACCGCTTGTGATTCAGCCTGGGGCGAGAACTGGACGCGTTTCCGGGGCCCGACGGGTCAAGGAATTTCAAGCGAGACGGAACTGCCGGTCACATGGTCCGCGACCAAGAATATCAAGTGGAAGACGAGCCTCCCCGGCAAAGGGTGGTCGTCGCCGATTGTCTTTGAGGATCATGTGTTTCTCACAGCATCTACCGAAGAGGGTGTGTCGTGTCGAGTGATCTGCATCAATCGCAAGGATGGGAGCATTGCGTGGACAACAAAAGTCCATCGTCAAAAGCCAGGGCCGATGAGGAAGCAGAACTCGTACGCCACGCCGACGCCCGTGACTGACGGCAAACACGTCTATTCAGTCTTTTATGACGGCACGGTGACTGCCGTTGATTTTTCCGGAAAGCTTGTTTGGAAGAACAGCGAAGTAAAATTCTTTAGCTTGCATGGTCTCGGCGCGTCGCCGATTCTCGCGAATGGGCAGGTCATCATGCCATTCGACGGCAGTAGTCGGGAGGAGACGAAGGTTGGGTGGAAAGTTCCTTGGGAGAAAGCCGTTGTTCTCTCGCTTGATGCAGGAAATGGTTCCGTGCGCTGGAAGGGCACGCGAGGAAAATCACGTGTCGGGCACGTCACGCCGATTCTCGTTAACAATGGCAGTCAACTCGTCAGCGCAGGGGGCGACCGCGTCCAGGGATTCGACCCGACGACCGGTCGGCGCATCTGGTCGGTCTACAGCCAGGGCGAAGGTGTTACTCCATCGCCCGTTGTCGGCGATGGGCTGATCTACACGTCCTCTGGCTTTGAAGCTCCGACGCTGCGGGCCATTCGACTCGGCGGCAAGGGAGATGTCACCAAGACCCACATCGCATGGGAACAAAAACGAGGTGTCGCGGCACTTTCGTCGTTGTTGTACATAAAGCCCTATCTCTACTCAATTTCCAGAGACAACATTCTCCATTGCCTGGAGGCTTCATCCGGCAAGATTGTTTGGATGAAGCGACTGTCCGGCGTGCACTGGGCTTCGCCCGTCTATGCCGACGGACGAATCTACATCCTATCCGAGGAGGGAGTGACGTTAGTTCTACGGCCCGGGCCAAAGTACGATGAGGTCGCTCGAAATGACATCAGCGTTAAATGTCTCGCGTCGATGGCAGTCTCACAGGGTAACTTCTACATCCGATCGGACCAGGAATTGTATTGCATCGGCAATTAGTTTGTCGCGCAGGGAAACAGAATCCGAAGTGGTCCACAAATACTTCTCCTAACTGGGGACAAACTGGGGACAGGAGCAAGTGCGGCTTGCAAGTCGACTGTCGAAACACGACGGTTTACCATTCTGACTATTGACCGGCAATAAAAGTGATCAATGAGAAGGGAACGGTCGCATGGTGCGAAGCCTGTTAACCCTGTGCCTTGTCGCCGGTCAGGTGACAGCGACTGCTGTCCGCGGGGATGACGATTGGCCCGGGTTTCGCGGACCCACCGGCCAGGGACTCTCGACAGCAACGAATCTACCGATCGAGTGGTCGGCGACGCGCAACGTTGCCTGGAAGCGGGCCGTTCCAGGAACGGGTTGGTCGTCGCCGGTGGTCTACAGGGGGCGCGTCTATCTGACCAGTGCCGTGGCTGCCGAGGGAAGCGAGTCGAAGGACCATGCGCTGGTGACCTTGTGTATGGACGCCGGGACGGGCAGGGACGTCTGGTCGAAGCAGATTTTTGTTCAGGACGGCGCAAGTTCGGCTCCCATTCATGAAAAAAATAGTCACGCGAGCCCGACGCCGCTGATCGAAGGCGAGCGGTTGTATGTTCATTTCGGTCATCAGGGAACGGCATGCCTCGACCTGAAAGGCAAAGTCGTGTGGGAAAATCGAGGCATCCGATTTGACCCGGGCTGGGGTAACGGCGGCTCGCCGATCGTGGTGGACGATGCGTTGATATTCAGTTGCGACGGACGGACGGAGCAGTTTGTTATCGCCCTGCACAAGAACACCGGCAAGGTACTCTGGAAAACTCCCCGTCCGAAGATAGAGAATCAATTGAAGTATTCGTTTTGTACACCGTTGTTGATCGAAATCGCCGGTCGACGCCAGGTCGTCTTTCCGGCCACGGACGTGGTAATCTCGTATGAACCGCAGACGGGGAGGGAGATCTGGCGTGTGCGTTACGTCGGCGACTCCATTGTTCCGCGACCAGTGTTCGGGCACGGGCTTGTCTTCGTCACCACGCGGTATCATTCGCCGAGCCTGATCGCGATCCGGCCTGACGGAAAGGGCGATGTCACAGACACGCACGTCGAGTGGTCCACGCGCAGCGGCGTTCCGGGAACCCCTTCGTTGCTCCTGGTCGATTCGGAACTTTATATGATTTCTGACAAGGGCCTGGCCAGTTGCCTGGACGCGAAGACCGGGCATGTGCACTGGCAGAAGCGGATCGGTGGCAATCATTCCGCCTCGCCCGTGTACGCCGACGGCAGGATCTATGTGCAGAGCGAGGAAGGCAATGGTGTGGTTCTCGCCGCAGGACATGTTTTCAAGTTGCTGGCGGAAAACCCGATTGGAGAACGGACGATGGCGTCGTATGCCATCGTGAAGAATGCGTTTTTTCTGCGTGGCGAGAAACACCTTTATCGGATTGAGTTGCCTGGGAGGCGGGAGAGGAATAACCGGTGAATCAATAAGTCGGGTGAGATGCCTGCCAGTGCGACTGGCTGCGAAAATAGCGGAGGAGGGACTCGAACCCCCGACACGCGGATTATGATTCCGCACGCGCCCCCCCTAAACCTCGAGGAAAACGACGATTTCGGGGAAGGCGCAGCGCATTCTACAGCACTTGAAACGGCGAAAGCCCCAATCGACCCCGATCTGGCCATCGTAACCGACGCCTGGCACTGGCTGCCGCCGGACACCCGCACGGCGATCCTGGCCATCGTCGCGGCCGCTCAGGGGCGGTAACCGCCAGATCCGAACCACGGTACCGCACCTCGCTCGCGGCGTGACTCCGGTTATCGGGTGGTTGGTCGGTGGTGCATTGGGCGCTCAACCGCTGGGCGTTGCTCAGGGCGGCGGAGTGAGCCAGCCGGTGGCTCGTACACTCCGGGGCTCCAGTCGCTCAGGAACGAACCGCCCCCCCCACCCGGTTTGGGAGGGACTCCTTGACTTATCCCGTGTTCGCCGCCTCGGGGAAATGGAGGGTGTGGTGTGTCAAACACCGCTGTGGAGCTGACAACCCGCTGTGGGTAAATGGGTAAAGTTTGACGGTTATTCGGACGATAGCGGTATTGGCGTAGGTGGCCTCTACGTACTGCGCCGAATTCGTTATCTGACTCCCTGTAAGGAGATTCAGCAATGCGTGCGGGTGACTGGCTGGACACAATTCACAAGGCCGGACGCCCAGGGCCCTCGAACGTTGAGGGACGATCATGGAAGAGCCTCAGTTTGCTCCTTTTATGTGTTGTGCTCGGTTGCGCCAGTCAGCAACAGCAGATCGAGCCTCCAACGCCACTCAGCCAACGGACATCTGCCGAAGGAATTTCAGCTACGGCAACCAAGCCGACTTCGCAGTCGCATAATTGTTCCGAAAAGGAACTATTGAGTCGTGCTGTTGATGGTGATGTTGATGCGCAGCTCAGTGTGGCTCTGCTGTACACCCACTATGGGCTCTACGCCAAAGCACTTTCCTTTGCGGAAAAGGCTGCAAGCGGCGGAAACCGAAAAGCCACGGTTCTTAGATCTCTGATCATCGGCCAGCACGGAGACGTACTGCCTGCTGGAGAGATTGCTAACGCCTGGTCGGCAGCGGACAAGAAACTCAATTCAATTCCCAGGGTTCGCTTCCAAGCGAATACCGGTGATACGGAAGCGCATTTGATCTTGTGGTTTCATAAGGGAATTTGGGGCGGACTCGTACCATCTCACAAACCGCATTGGCTGAAGAAAGCCATCGCCAACGGCAGTACGATGGCCAAGGCACAACTTGGGATTGCCTATCGAGAGGGAAAAGGTGTCAAGCGAGATCTACACACTGCAAAACGACTTTTTGAAGAAGCGGCCGAAGAGGGTGATCCAGTCGCCATGGTTTGACTTGGAAATATGTATCTTAATGGCGTAGGCGTAGCCCAAAATCGGCTGACTGCATTTGAATGGAAGAAGAAAGCTGCATTGAATGGATACTGGTGGGGGCAATTTGATTTGGCTGCAATGTACGCCCAGGGGAATGTTGTCCGTCAGGATAAAGTTAGGGCATTGGCCTGGGCCAACCGATTCGCCGTGCACAATGCGACCATGTCGACGAACTTGCCTGAGGTTGGCCCGTCAGGAAAAAGTTGCGGACAGAAGAAGTCGTTTTCTGGCCAAGAACTGAAGCAGTTAATATCGAGCGGTCTTTCACGTGAGCAGATCAACGCTGCCGAGCAACTTACACTCGATCAATTGGCTCAAGAGCCTGCCGAAGTAGTTGTGGCTGAGACACCGTCAGGACCGCCCGAGGCGAGCGGTCCCCCATCGCTACCCGAGGGGGACCGCGTCGTAATATCGGGCGGCACTGGTTTCTTCATTACAGATTCGGGCCACCTGTTGACGAATCACCACGTCATTGAGGATGCATCAAAAGTAACGGTGTTTATCGGTGGGGATTCACTCCCTGCCCGACTTATCCAAGCCGAGCCGTCTCTCGACCTCGCCGTGTTGAAGATAGAGAAACAGGTTAAGTCGATCCCACTTGCGTCCAGCAAAGGTCTCCGCATGGGTAATGCCGTGTTCACCATCGGTTTCCCGAACACGCAACTTCAGGGAGTGAGACCGAAGTACACGAATGGACGGATCAGTTCTTTGTCCGGCATCCAGGACGATCCACGCAAAGTCCAGATCACCGTTCCTATTCAACCAGGGAATTCTGGTGGACCATTGGTGGATGAAAGGGGCAATGTTGTGGGAGTAGTCTCATCTTCTCTGCGTGACCGGCCTGACGAAGTGCGACACAAGAACTCCAGGAAATCGCTCTCTAAGCCAAATCCTCACAGTACCAGGAGGAGTTCATAAAAATCCATCCCACTCTTTCAGAATCTCAACTATCGAAAGTGACTTAGCATGAATCTCAAAAATAACATTCCACACCGTGAAAATATATCTGAAGTGCAAAGCCGGAGTTTGTGGACGGCAAGTTTAATGCTGCTCCTAGGATTGTTTACAACAGTAGAGGCTGCGGCTCCGACAGAGGATACCAAAACTCTTACCGCCGAAGAGCTTGTGATTTTAGACTCTGATGGAAATCGAAGGATAGAACTGAAGGTCGAGGAATCTGGACCAACGCTGTATATTCGCGATTCACAAGGCAATAACCAGATAGATATTGGAATCGAAACTCTCGAGGATGGTCGTGAAGAGCCGAGACTGAGAGTATTCGATGAAAATGGAAACATCAAAGTCGTTGTTGATCGGAACAGTCGATATCTCTTTTACGGTGAAGATGCGCCTTCTCAAAGACGGAGTCTTAGCAGTCTGATTTCATTTGTCGTAGTGTGTGTTGCGGTAGTCATGTTAGCTATTAACGGCGCTCAAGTGCTCAAGCGACTTAAGAAACTCGAAGCAAAAAACAATGAAGCTGTCGACGCCGGTTCGAAAACGTAGCGCCGGTCGGTCGAAAAACATAGCGCTGTGGCTTTTCGCCCACCCCAGCCCCGGCGTTCAACTCAGGGGCGGTAACCGCCAGATCCGAGACACGGTACCGCCCCTCGCTCGCGGCGTGACTCCGGTTACCGTGGGGGCACAGAAACGCCACATACCGCCATTGCGTCTGCTCCCCACGGATCCGTAGCGTCTCACGTGGGCTGACGCTTTCGCCTTGAGCGGGGAGTGAGGTGCCGATCACCAGGCGTCTCCTCCCCGTCTTTCTTTGCGGCCACCCCAGCCCCGGCGTTCAACTCACCGGCGGTAACCGCCAGATCCGTAGACGCCCCTCAGTGTCGAGAATCGGCGTTCACTCAGTCGCGGCAAGTGAAGGTTCGGCCATCACGTCCGCTGAGCGAACAATCGCCAAGATGGCCTGCCTGAGATCGGCCGAGAGCATCGGCCAAACGGCGATCACCTCGGCCAGTTCTTCATGCCCGAGTGCCATCGGTTGACGATTGGCGTCATCTTTCCACTCCCAGGACACTCTTTCGATACCCGCCGCCTCCACTTTTCACCGTCCGTGCCATCGATTGCCACTGGCGGACAAACGGCGTCTAAACCCCTGTCACCGCAGGGGTGTTCGTCGTTAAGGGTGGCCAGTTCCATGGTCACCGTGTTGCCAGCCGATGGCGGCAAATGACAGGGTTCGCCGCACGGTTCACTCCTGAGACACTCCCAGAGTTGAGGGGCGTCTGACGCCTTTGCTTGCAGGGTCCGGGGTGCGGGAATCGCTGCAACGGCCCTGGCCTGATCGTCTAGGCCGATGTGGGTGTACCGCATCGTCATCCGGATGTCGCTGTGGCGAGCCAGGTCACGGGCTTCGAAAAGCAACGCTTTCCCACTTGCCAACTGGCGTGCCTTCATGGAAGAACATAGAAGCTAGGAAAACAGCGGAATGGG
>Ga0310120_10000053_pt1 | contig 80711 bp, 49 predicted proteins | sample CB27_AW_983_MG_FD_203506 | JGI IMG/M metagenome (GOLD analysis project Ga0310120, IMG submission 203506) | Marine microbial communities from Western Arctic Ocean, Canada - CB27_AW_983 | ecosystem: Environmental > Aquatic > Marine > Oceanic | place: Canada: Western Arctic Ocean | collected...
AGGACAGCCGGGCGACCGCAGCGAAGCGGGCCGCCGATCCGGACAACCGCCTGTTGTCTCGGGGTCCCCGACATCGGCTGGATGCCGAAGTGTTGCGTGACCAGGCGCTGGTCGTGGGCGGTCTGCTGCAACGTCGGGTCGGAGGTCCCGGGGTGCGGCCCTACCAGCCCAAGGGAGTCTGGAAGGACGTGGCATTTGCCGGCAGCAACACCCGCGAGTACCAGGTCGACAGCGGCACGGCGTTGTATCGCCGTACGCTGTACACGTTCTGGAAACGGACGTCACCACCCCCGTCGATGGCCGTATTCGATGCTCCGACCCGCGAGCAGTGTACGGTGCGTCGTGAGCGGACCAACACGCCGTTGCAGGCGCTGGTGTTGATGAACGACCCGCAGTATGTCGAGGCGGCCCGCGGGTTGGCGCAGCAAGCGGTGAAGCGGGCCGATGTGGATGCCGAGCGGGCCAGATGGATGTTCCGGCGGGCACTGGCCCGCGCGGCCTCCGATGTCGATGTCGAGCAACTGGTGGCCGCCGCCGGAGTGTTCCGCAAGCAGTTCACCAGGGATCCGAAGGCGGCCGACAAGCTGCTGGGGGTGGGGGCCAGCCCGAAACCCGACGGACTCGATGCGATCGAGTGTGCCAGTTGGACGATGGTGGCCAATCTGCTGATGAACCGCGACGATTTTCTCAACGTGGAATGAACCATGTCCTGGTCGTTTTGTGACAACGTCGACAGTTCCAGGCGGACTTTCCTGGCCGGAGCCGGACTGGGGACCGCGGCGTTGTCGACGATGTTGGCCGAGGACGCCCTGGCCGACCGGTCGACGCACTTCTCGCCGCGAGCCAGACGGGTGATCTGGCTGTTCATGGCTGGTGCACCGTCGCAACTGGATACGCTGGATCACAAGCCGGGACTGCAGAAGCTGTTCGACAAGGATCTTCCCGCCTCGATCCGCGGGGCGCAGCGTCTGACCACGATGACCGCCTCGCAGCCCCGTTTCCCGATCGCTCCATCGGTGTTCCGGTTTCCGCGTCACGGTGATTGCGGGAAGCCAGTCAGCGAACTGTTTCCGCGTGTGGGGTCGATGGCCGACGAGTTGGCTTTCGTCCACACGATCCACACCGACGCGATCAATCACGATCCGGCGATCACGCTGATCCAGACCGGCAACCAGGCGGCCGGACATCCCAGCCTCGGGGCCTGGCTGAGCTACGGGCTGGGGACGATGAACCGCAACCTGCCCAGCTTCGTCGTGCTCAATTGCGAGCCCCGCGGACAGGCGCTCTATTCGCGGCTGTGGGGCAGCGGATTCCTGGCGTCCCGTCATGCCGGGGTCGCCTTTCGCTCGCAGGGAGACCCGGTGCTGTATCTCTCGAATCCGGCCGGTGTCAGCCGCGACGTGCGACGGGTGATGATCGAGCGATTGAAGGCGATGAACGAGGCGGTTCTGGCACGCGGAGGCGACCCCGAGACACGGGCGAGGATCGCCCAGTACGAGATGGCGTTCCGAATGCAGGCCTCGGTGCCCGAACTGGTCGACATTTCGGGCGAATCGAAATCGACGCTCGAGATGTACGGCGAGCAGGCCACTCAGCCAGGGACTTTCGCGGCCAACTGCCTTCTGGCTCGCCGCATGGCCGAACGCGATGTCCGGTTCATCCAGGTGTTCCACCGCGGATGGGATCATCATGGCGGCCTGCCCAAGAACATCCGGCGGCAGGCCGGTGAGGTCGATCAACCGGCCTGGGCCCTCGTCCAGGACCTGAAGCAGCGAGGGTTGCTCGACGACACGTTGGTGATCTGGGGCGGAGAATTCGGCCGGACCGTCTACAGCCAGGGAACCCTGACCAGGTCCGACTACGGTCGCGATCACCATCCCCGTTGCTACAGCATGTGGTTTGCCGGCGGCGGGACTGCCGGGGGCGTTTCGTACGGCCGGACCGACGACTTCAGTTACAACATCGTCGAGAATCCGGTCCATATCCGGGACCTCAATGCCACGATTCTTCATCTGCTCGGGATTGACCATCGGCGACTGAGCGTTAAGTACCAGGGGCTGGACCATCGTCTGACAGGCGTGTTGCCGGCACGGGTGGTCAAGCCGATCCTGGCCTGAGTAATTGGACGAGACCTGCAGATGCATCAAGCACTTTCCGGTCGACGGATCCTGGTGTTCGTCGGGGACATCTATGAGGATCTCGAACTGTGGTATCCACGGTTGAGGCTGATCGAAGCGGGAGCCGAAGTCGTGGTGGCCGGACCCGTCGCCGGCGAAACGTACGCCGGAAAGAACGGTTATCCCTGCGTGGCGGACGCCGCCATCGGTGACGTGTCAGCCGGGGACTTCGACGGGCTGGTTGTTCCCGGAGGATTCATGCCCGACAAACTGCGTCGCGATCCGGCCGTGTTGGAGATCGTTCGAGAGTTTGCTGCGGCAGAGAAACTGGTCGCCGCGGTCTGCCACGGCGGTTGGATTCCGATCTCGGCCGGCGTGTACGACGGTGTGCGAGTGACAGGCTCGCCCGGGATCAAGGACGACCTGGTCAATGCGGGGGCCATTTGGGAAGACGCCGCGGTGGTCGTCGACAGGCACTTCGTCTCCAGTCGCAAGCCCGACGATCTGCCCGATTTCTGTCGCGGGATCCTCGAAGTTCTGTCCTCCGGCGGCCAGTGAATCCACCCATCGCAGGCAGCATGCCCTCGGAAGGGCTCGACCGATGCTGATGATCCTCTCGCCGGCCAAGACCCTCGATTTCGAGTCACCCCTGCCGACCCGGCGGCGTTCGACTCCGGCCTTCAGCAAGCAGTCGGCCGAGGTGATCGCATCGTTGCTGAAGCTGTCTCGGAAAGACCTCGCCGGCCGCATGAAGTTGAAGCCCGAACTGGCCGAGACGACCCATCGGCAATTCTCCGATTGGCAGCAGCGACCGACGGTCCACAACGCTCGACCGGCCGTGCTGGCCTACCGCGGCAACGCGTATGTCGGATTGGACGCTCCGGGGTTTTCCGACGACGACTTCGCGTTCGCCCAGGACTCGTTGAGGATCCTCTCGGGACTTTACGGCATCCTGAGGCCGCTGGATGCGATCCAGCCCTATCGACTCGAGATGGCCATGAAACTCGAAACCTCGGCCGGGACGACACTCTATGACTTCTGGACCGAGACGATCACGCGGTCACTGGCCAGGCAACTGGAACGCAACGGCGACAGCACGCTGATCAACCTCGCCTCGAGTGAGTACTCCAAGGCGGTCGATTCTCGGGCCCTGGGAGCCGACGTGATCACCGCTTCCTTTCTCGAGGACCGGGGCGGCCGCCTGCGGCCGGTCTCGGCCTTCGCCAAGAAAGCCCGTGGGTTGATGGTGTCGTACGTGATTCGCAACAGGTTGACGTCGGCTCCGGAGATGAAATCGTTTGATCTGGAGGGCTACCGGTTTGACGGCGGACGGTCTTCGGATGTCGAATACGTTTTTACGCGATCGGAAGCCTGAGCGGCGATCGGTCGATGAGGATGGGTTTCCTTTCACTGGAAGCGGTTGTCATGGCAGAGACTGGTGCTGAGAGATCCGGGGACTTTCTCGAGTTCATCCGCCGATCGGCTCGCGAATTGAGACACGGTGAGGCGATCCCGAAGTCGCTGGGTCACTGGAGGGAACTGCGGAGGACCGTCCGCAAGAAACTCGTTCAGGCGATCGGCCTGTCGACCGACAAGCCGGGGCCGGTCCCGGTTCGCAAGATCCGTGAACAGAAACGGGACGGTTACCGGATCGAGCACCTGGTGCTGAGGACGATTCGTACAGGCGACGGATGGATCGAGATGCCGGCCAATGCCTACGTGCCCGCAGTGTCGGCGGGGAACACCGGGCGGATGCCGGCGGTGTTGTGCGTGCATGGTCACTGGAGCGGTGCGAAACAGGACCCGGTTGTCCAGTCCCGCTGCATCGGCCTGGCCAAGCTCGGTTTTTTCGTGCTCTCGGTTGATGCCTTCGGTGCCGGTGAACGCGGCCTGAAACCCGGGCTGGGGGAATACCACGGAGAGATGGTCGCGGCGACGCTGTGGCCGACGGGGACCCTGCTGTGCGGAATTCAGGTCTGGGAGAACATGCGGGCGGTGGATTACCTGCAGACGCGGCCGGAAGTTGATCCGCGGCGGTTGGGAGTGACGGGCACTTCCGGGGGCGGCAACCAGACGATTTACGCCGGGGCGCTGGACGAGCGGTTGAAGTGTGTGGTTCCGGTCTGTTCGGTCGGCAATTACCAGGCTTACCTCGGTGCGGCCTGCTGCATGTGCGAACTGGTGCCCGATGTGCTGACGTTCACCGACCAATGGCAGGTGTTGGGCCTGGTCGCACCCCGGGCGTTGATGGCGATCAACGCCACCCGTGACGCTGTGCAGTTTTCCGTCGTCGAGGCGAAGAAGTCGATGGCCGGTGCCCGTCGGGTCTTTGATCTGTATGAGCGCGGCACGGCCATCCGACACGTACCGATCGAGTCGGGGCATGCCTACAACCGGCCGATGCGGGAAGCGATGTACGGTTGGATGAGCAGGCATCTGAAGGGGGTCGGGGACGGGTCGCCGATCCCGGAACCGAAGTTGACGCCCGAGGACCGGGAAGCGGTCCGTGTCTGGCCGAAGAACTCACGTCCCGGGACTCACATCAGCCTGCCGCAGTATTCGCAGCGACTGGCCGCCGCCGCGATGACGAAGCAGGTCGAGCCGGTCCACGCCGAGCACTGGGAGTCGGAAGCCGAGTGGAGGGTGGCGCACCTGAAGCGACTGTGCCGAGTGCCCGGCGATCCGAAGCCCGATGACGGAAAGGTCCGGGTGACGAAATCCGGCGAGACGGTTGCTCTTGAGCTGGAGGCCGAGCCCGGGATCACCGTGACGACCAGCTGGCGTTCCGGCGGGGAATCGCCGTCAGGACTGGCGCTGATGCTGGACCTGGCCGGTGCGGTGTCGGCAGTGAAGTCGACGGAGTACGCCGAGACACTGAAGGCCGGGTGGGACGTGGCCGTGGTCGAGTTGCGGGCCACCGGCACGCTGGCTCCGCGAGGCAACCGGATTCGCCGTGCGATGGATCACAATTCCAGCCAATGGGCGATGTGGATCGGACGTCCGCTGGTCACCCAGTGGGTCACCGACATCCGCCGGACGCTCGATGGTCTCGGCAAACTGATCTACAAGGGCCGATTGCCCAAGGTCCGCGCGGTGGGTCGAGGGGGGGCGGGGACCCTGGCGGTGGTGGCGGCGGCGGTCGAGCCGCGGATCAGCGAGGTGCACACGCACGGGGCTCCGGTTTCGGTGATTTCCGATCAGCCTTACGGCGACGGCCCGATGGGCACGTTGATTCCTGGAAGCCTGAAGACGATCGGTGACCTGCCCCAGGTGATGTCGTTGCTGGCCCCACGTCGGTTGCGGGTCGTCAACCCGGTCACCGCCACCGGCAAACCGCTCGGTTCGGGTGCGGCCAACAAGGGGCTGAAGCACACCCGGGCGACCTACCGGGTGATGAAGGCCGCGAAGGCACTGGTGATCGAGGCCGGTTCGTAGCAGGGTGCCGACTACAGGTGGCAACTGCCCAGGCCACGTTTTTCCAGGTACTGCTGGTGATACTCCTCGGCGCGATAGAAGGTCGAAGCCGCGGTGATCTCGGTGGCGATCGGGCGCGGGAACCGCTCCTGGGCCGCCGTCCTGGAGGTTTCGGCCGCCTGGTGTTGTTCGGGTGAGTGAAAGAAAATGGCCGACCGGTACTGCGTGCCGACGTCGGGTCCCTGTCGGTTGAGCGTCGTGGGGTCGTGGCACTGCCAGAACAACTCCACAAGGGTCTCGTAGGAGACCTGCTCGGGATCGAACTCGACCTCGACCACCTCGGCATGACCGGTCGTCCCGGTGCAGACGTCCTGGTAGGTCGGGTTCTCCATCGCGCCACCGCAGTATCCCACCGCGGCGTCATTCACGCCCGGCACCTGCCGAAAGGCAACCTCCACGCCCCAGAAACAACCCGCGCCAAACGTCGCCAACGCCATCACGTCACTCCCGGAACTGCCCCGTGGTTGCTTCGCGCCAATGCGGGCGCAGATTGGAATCGTCCGTGTACAACGGGTAGCATCAGGCCCATGTGGGCCGAGAGCAAGTCTTGGCCGGGAGTTTCTCGAAGGAGCAGGGCAGATGAACGTACGAACTGGCTCGGTGGTTGTCGGACTCTCGTTGGTGGCCGCTGTGATTGCGGGCGGAATTGGTCTGGAGACCGGAATTGCCCAGGACAAGCCCAAGGCACAGAAGGCACTGAAGCCGCAGTACGACTTCGAGAAGGAGTCGATTCCCGGCGCCACCGCTGATGAACCGGTGCTCAAGGAGTTTTCGGCCGCCAAGGCCGCCGACTACATCGAGACAGGCAACAAGCTGTGGTGGAAGAAGCGAAACTGCATCGCCTGCCACACTTCCGGTGTTTACGGCGTGATGCGGCCGTCTCTCTCGGCCTACCTTGGCAAGCCCGACCCGGCTCTCCGAAAGCACCTGGTCGCCGACCTGGCGAAGACGAAGAAGGAGAAGATCGAGCGTCTCCGCAGCGGGCTGCGGCCGACCCAGGTGGCCTACCTCGCCGGGGCGTTGGCCGAATGGGACAAGCATGTCACCGACAAGCTCTCGCCCGAAACCGACGAAGCGCTGAGGCTGATGCTTTCTCTGCAATCCGACAACGGTGCCTTCAACAACATCGGCTGCTGGCCTCCTTTCGAATCCAGCGCCTACCACGGCACGACCGTGGCGGCGATGGCGCTGGAGGCGGCGCCCGGATGGCTGGCGGGTCTCAAGGACAGCGACCTGATGGCCAGGGTCGCCAAGACGCACAACTACCTCAAGACCACCAAGCCGCCTCACGACTACGGCAAGTTGTTGCTGCTGTGGACTTCGACCCGGGTGCCCGGCCTGGTGGATGCCGGGCAGAAGCAGGCGTTGGTGGACATGTTGCTGGGGCACCAGCAGGCTGACGGGGGCTGGTCGATCCGCACGTTTGCGACGCCCGAGACCTGGGGTGACGGCAGCCGGGCGAAGAAGCTGAAGTCCGAACCCGAGTTCAAGAACCCGCCCAGTGACGGTCACCAGACCGGCCTGGTTCTGCTGGTTCTTCGCGACGCGGGAATTGCGGCCAGTGACAAGCGGGTCCAGAGAGGTGTGAAGTGGCTGTTGAAGAACCAGCGACAGTCGGGTCGCTGGTGGACCCGGTCGCTGAACACCGACAGCTACCACTTCATCACCTTTAGTGGAAGCTGCTACCCGCTGCTGGCGCTGGGCAAGTGCGGCGTGCTGCCGACCAAGGTGCAGGTCAGCAAGGCTCCGTAGACCGCTTCGGGTCGACAGTGAACATCCAGCGGCATTTCCGAAAATCGTCACGGGGACCGGGAGCCGATGTCGGGGATGCCTGCGCGGCGATCGTTTTCGAGTTGAAGGGGATTCCGAGATGGGGACAGGGACCGTGGGTGAACAGTCGATCGGGCTCCGACTCGGTGTCGGCCGGACCGTCGCGGTGACGTGGCTCGTGCTCGGGCTGCTGGGGGGCAGCGTGGCCGAGGTTCTGGCCGCCAAGCCGGGCAACGATGTGCCGGACATCGGTTCGCGTCGCGAATTGATGATTGACGACTTCCTGGTCGATCGCCTGGAAGGGCGAGCCAGGTTGCGGCTGCACAATCCCACGCGCCGCGAGATCGCGATCGTCCACGATGCGGCTTGGGAAGGGAACGGCTGCGGTTATCACACGGTGTTTTTCGACAAGGGATATCGCGGGACCGGGCGATACCGGATGTATTACCACGCCTGGCACATCCCCGCCGACGGCAACCAGTCGCACCCGCTGAGGATTGCTTACGCCGAGAGCAAGGATGGGATTCACTGGGTGAAACCCAGTCTCGGGCTGTTTGAACACGAGGGTGCGAAACAGAACAACATCGTGCTGGCCGAGATCAACGGCAAGCAGCCGCACGACTTCTCGGTCTTCAAGGACCTCAACCCCAGGGTGAAGCCGGATGAGAAGTACAAGGCGATCGGGTACGGGCAAAGTCCGTCCGGGCTGTACGCCTTCAAGTCTCCCGACGGCATCCACTGGACACCGCTCAACGATTCGAAGCCGGTCATGACCGGTCATGCCTTCGATACCCAGAACATCGCCTTCTGGGATGCCCGCATCGGCAAGTACCGCAGCTACATCCGAGACATGGACGGTAAGATCCGTGGTATCCGGACGGCCACCTCCGACGATCTCGTGCATTGGACCAGGCGGGACTGGCTGAAATACCCGGGGGCTCCGGTCGAACAGCTCTACACCAACCAGATCGGTCCCTATCACCGGGCACCGCACCTGCTGATCGGGTTCCCCGCACGGTACGTGGATCGCGGTTGGGTGCCGGGCATCAGCCGCCTTCCGTCGCTGAAGCTGAGAGAACAGCGGTCGCGGACCAGCAAGCGGTACGGATCGGCCGTGACCGACACGATCCTGATGACCAGTCGCGATGGCCGGACATTCCATCGGTGGAACCAGGCCTTCCTAAGACCGGGCTTGAGGACCCGTCACAACTGGGCCTATGGCGACAACTACATGGCGTGGCAGGTGGTGGAAACCGAGTCGCCCGAGGACGACAGTCCCCGGGAATTGTCGATGTACGCCACCGAGAGCTACTTCACGGGAAAGATGTCACGGCTGCGGCGGTACACGTTGAGGATCGACGGGTTCGCCTCGTTGTTTGCACCTCGCGAGGGTGGCGAGTTGATCACCCGCCCGTTCCGTTTTCGTGGCGATCGGTTGGAGATCAACGTGGCGACGTCGGCTGCCGGTTCGGTGCGAGTCGAAATCCAGGACGCCGCCGGAAAACCCATTCCCGGCTACGGGTTGGCCGAATCGCACGAGATCTTCGGCGATGCGGTGGACTACCCGGTTGCGTGGAAGTCGACTTCCAGCGTGGCTCGGCTGGCCGGAAAGCCGATCCGCCTGCGATTTGTCGTCCGCGAGGCCGACCTGTACGCCTTGAAATTTTCTGCCACCGACGACTCGCCACCGGCATCGGAACCACGGATCTCGAAAGCCGTGCAGGGTCGCTGCCTGGAGATTCTTCGGGATGGTTTGCAGGGGGCGGACTTCTGGCCGTCGATTCACGCGGCCGAAGGTCTGACACTGGGCGGACAGCAGAAGGCTGTGATCGACTTCCTGCGGCCAAAACTCGATCACGAAAGCGATTCACAGAAACGGTGTGGACTGGCTCGAGAACTGGTCCGGGCCGGAGCGCGAAAATACGTTGCCGAGATGATCCGGATCCTCAAAAGCGAGGATCCTCACGGTCATGTCCACGCTGCCGAGAGCCTCTACAAGGTGCACGGGTGCGGGAATGGACGCGAACTGGAACGGGCGTGGAAGACCAGCGACAACCTGATTCTCCGCTTGATGGCCGCGGCCGCGTTGGCAAGATCGGGCCGCGCTGACGCGTTGAACTTCGTGCGGAAGCAACTGGCCAATCCCGACCACAAGATCTCAAGGATTGCCGCGTGGATCATCGCGCGGGTTGGTGACCGATCCGATATTGCCAGGCTGAAACAGAACATCAAGCCGGTTCAGGACCCGCTGAGTCAAAGCTACTTCGAACACGCCGAGGCACTCCTGGGCGATCGCGACGGACGTCGCGCGCTGATGCGCAATCTCGAGTCGGAACGTCCCGATATTCGCACCTACGCCGCGGTGTTTGCCGGTGAGGCCAGGATGGTCGAGGCCATCCCGGCGCTGGTGAGCCAGTTGGACGATTCGCATCCGGATGCCCGTTTCCGTTCAGCGCAGGCCCTGTTGGAACTCTCCCGCCCCCAGTCGGCGTCTCGCTTTCTGATCAGGAGAACCCCGGTCGATGCGGAGGATGGTCGACCGGTTGCGGTTGGTGTCGAGAACGCCCACCTGGTCCACACCACTCAGTTGCTGCCTGCGAACCGGACGGACAACGTGGCCGATCAGGTCCGGTCCGTCCTGAAACAACTCGATGCCCTGTTGGCAGAATACCGGACGCCCAGGAGCCAACTCGTCAAACTCAACGTGTACGTGACCAGTCTGCAGGTTCGGCAGGTCGTCGAGAGATCCTTGGGAGACTGGCTGCCGACAGGGTGCTGGCCGGCCGTGGCCCATGTCCAGACACCGCTGGCGGATCCGCAGGCCAAGGTGGCGATCGATGCGGTCTTTCCGGCTCAGCGAGTCCGTTCGGCCGCCGGAGTGCAGTACACCGTCGGGGTCGAAAAGGACCGCGTGTCGCGGTTTGCCCGATCGAGTGTCCTGCCTCGTGGAGATGTGGTCTACGTGTCGGGACAGGCTCGTCCCGGGTCACTGCGAGAGGCGACGACGGCGACGATGAGCGGCCTCTTTGAGACCCTGGAGTTCATGACGGTCCGCAAGCAGGACATCGTCCAGATCAAGTGCTTTGCTGATCCGATCAAGGAGGCTGCGACGGTGATGGGGGCGATAGCTGGGGCGTTCCCGGGAGCGACGATTCCACCGGTGAGCCTGGTGGAGTGGAAACACGGTTCCTTGCCGATCGAGATCGAGGTGGTGGCCTGGCGGCCGGGGCGTCGGTCGAAGGAGACGGTCAGTTACGCGAAGCCGCCCGGTTTGTCGTCCTCGCCGGTTTTCAGTCGTGTGGCGACCATCCACGGCCAGAAACGGATCTACGTGGCCGGACTGCATTCTTCGGTTCAGCAGACGGATGTGGCACAGGTGAAGTCGGTGTTCGACCAGTTGAAGTCCAGCCTGGCGCCGCACCAGTCCGATTTGCGGCACCTCGCCAAGGCGACCTATTATGTGACGAACCCGGCTTCCAGCGGAGAACTGAACCGGTTGAGACCGTCTCTGTACGACCCCAAGCGACCCCCGGCAGCCTCCAAGGCCATGGTCAGCGGTGTCGGGTTCGAGGGGCGGACAATCCTGATCGACATGATCGCCACGGGTTCGGTGTCCCCCTGATCGGCGTGGTTTTGTGGACCGCATTCCCGCGGTGGAGTTCCGGATGGGGTTAGGTGGAGATCTGAAATGAGTCGACTCGTGGTGGGGTGTGTGGTCTGGGTGGGCAGCGTGGCCTGTGTCACCGCGGCCGACCTGGCCGAGCCCAAGGCCCCGCAGCCGTTGTCTCCTTCGGCGAGCGTCAGCAAACTCAGGTTGCCGGAAGGATTCCGCATCGAGTTGGTGGCGAGCGAGCCGGTGGTCGTCGAGCCCTCGTGCGTTGCGTTTGACGGACGGGGCCGGATGTTCGTCGGCGAGATTCACGGCTTCAATCTCGAGGGCGAAATCGATGTGAAGGAACTGAACAAGTCGGGAAAGGTGGACCGAACGGTTCGCCGGATCCGCTGGGAACGCGTCGGCGGTCGGATCGCCGAACAGGCGAAACGGGGACAATTCGGAACGGTCAAGCTGCTGATCGATTCGGACGGTGACGGCCGGATGGACAAGGCCCACGTGTGGGCCGACCGGCTGCCGCCGTGTTACGGCATGCTGCCGTTGCGAGACGGGCTGGTGGTCGTCTGTGCACCGGACATCCTGTTCCTGGCCGACCGGGATGGTGATGGCCGGGCAGAAGTCCGAGAGACCCTGTTGACCGGATTTCGACGAGAGTTCATCGAGCGGGGAATCAACAACCCGCGATGGGGACTCGACAACTGGATCTACGTGGGCTCGGGCGGTGATGGCGGGACAATCCGCGGTCCCCACCTCAAGACGCCCGTCAAGCTGGGACGGACCGATTTCCGCATCAAGGCTGACGGGTCGGCGATCGAGCCGGTCACCGGGACTGTGCGGACGTTCGGCTGGGGGATGAACGCGACGGGCGATCGCTTCACGACGGCCGGGGGCACCCCGGTGTCGGCCAATCTGCCGCTGCCGTATCGCTACCTGGGACGCAACCCGTTCGTGGCTTCTCCAGCGGTGGCCTACACCGCTTCGAACTACAATCGCGTGTTCGGCATCAGCCCGCCGCACCCGTGGCGAGTGGTCCGAGGACGAGACCCGAACTGGGTCAAGTTCTATGGCTCACGAGAAACCTCCGGCGGGTTCTTCACCAGCGGATGCGGAACCGAGATCTACCAGGGCCGTTTGTTTCCCCGTGAAATGGTCGGACAGCTGTTTTGTTGCGAGCCATCCAATAACGTCATCCACCGCAGCGTGTTGACCCTTCACGGCTCTGCCTACCAGGCTCGGCGAACGCCGAGTGAAGCACGATCGGAGTTCCTCGCGTCCGGTGATCCCTGGTTCCGACCGGTCAACCTGCGGGTGGGCCCGGACGGTGCAATGTACATCGTCGACATGTACCGCGAGATTGTCGAAGACTATTCGGCGATTCCCCGGTTCCTTCAGCAACGTTACGGCCTGGCCGGCGGGCGGAAGCTGGGGCGGATCTGGCGACTGATTCCCGAGACGGCTCGGCTCCGACCTGCCGTGGATTGGCAGAAGGCGGCCGACGACGTCCTGCTGACCTCGCTGGCGGACGAAAACGCCTGGCGGCGGTTCACCGCCCAGCGGATGTTGATCGATCGTGGCGGTCGTGAGGCTGTCGCCGGGTTGACGAAAATGGTCCGGCAGGGAAAGTCAGCCCTCGGACGGCTGCACGCTCTCTGCACGCTCGACGGCCTCGGTGCCGTTGGTGTGCCGGAGATCGCCGCCGCTCTCGGCGATCCGGACCCGGGCGTGAGAATGCACGGGCTGCGACTCTCCGAACAGGTGTTGCCCGACAATGCCGAGAGTGTCCGTCTGGTGGCCCGGTTGGGGATGGCCCCCGAAGCCCGCGTCCGATTGCAGGCGGCACTGACGCTGGGTGAATCGAAGACCACCGCCGCGGATTCGGCCCTGATGGAACTCGCCCGCCGCGCCGGTCGGGAACAGTGGATGGCGGCGGCAATTCTCTCGGGAGCACGTGACCGGTCCGGACGTCTGCTGGCCGGGCTGCTTTCCGGAAAGACGGTTGAAGGCGGGGGTCGTGAACTGGTCGGCTCGCTCGCGGCGACTCTCGGAGGGCGTCGCCAGGTGTCGGAGTGGACGTCCGTTCTCGAGGCGGTGGCTTCACACGACGAGGCCGTCAAGACGGCGTGCCTCGCAGGACTCTCTACCGGGCTGGCCGGAAACGGGGGGAAGTTGTCGGATGCGGAGTCGACGTGGCCGGCGTTGTCACGGCTGATAGCCGATCGGTCTCCGTCGATTCAGCGGCTGGCGATCGGATTGGCGTCGCGGCTGGGATTCCAAGACCGTCCGGCCATTCGTCGAGCGATGCAGCGAGCGATGACGCTGGCCGAGGACGCCGGTGAGGAGATTCCCGATCGCGTTGCGGCCGTGCGACTGTTGGCCTTTGCGTCGTACAAACAGGCTGCTGGGACGTTCAAGAAACTGCTGGATCCGGGGCAACCGCTGAACCTGCAGCTGACGGCCGTCGCCGCGATGAGTGCATCGACCGACCGGCGTGCGGTCGTGGCGATGCTGGCCGGATGGGGCGGCTACACTCCTCGACTGCGGAAGGAAGTCCTCGATGCCGTGATGTCCCGAGAGAGCCGATTGCCGTTGCTGGCCGATGCACTGGAAAAGAAGACCGTGGCCGTTGCCGAGATGAACGCGTCACGCCGCGAGCAGTTGGTGGCGAGTCGTGATCCGAAGGTGTCCACCCGAGCTCGCCGCCTGTTTGCCGAGAGGCCGTTGGAGGCGGATTTGCGGGCGCGGGTGGCCCGCTACCAGAAAGCCCTGAAGGGAAAACGCAACCTGACGCGAGGTCGCGAGGTGTTTGCCCGTCATTGCCTGGGTTGTCACCGATTGAAGAAGGAAGGGCACGCTGTCGGACCCGACTTGGGTGGGGTCATCAAGAAGCCCGATGAGGCGATACTGCTCGAGTTCCTCAATCCCAGCGCGACGATCGAACCGGCCTTCCAGAGTTACACGGTGGTGACCACCGCGGGGCGGATCTACACGGGGACCTTGGCCGCTGAATCGGCCACCAGCCTCACGCTGCGGAAGGAAAAGGGACTGACCGACACGGTGCTGAGGAAGCAGATCGAGTCGGTCAAGGCCTCGGCGGTGTCACTGATGCCGTCGAACCTGTACGAGAAGATCAGCCCCACCGAAATCGCCGACGCCATCGCCTATCTTCGAAAGGCATTGAGCCGGCCGTAGCGAGACCCCGCCGCGGGACCGTTGTTTCTAGCGTCGCGGTGTCTTCAGCGGCACCCGCGCCAGGAACAACTCGGCGGCGTCCTTCAATCGCGTCGCCCCGCTGTATTCGTGGGCCGACCGGTGATAGACGACCAGCATCTCGTCGCCGACCCGAACCGCGGTGGCATAGGAACTGTCGTGGTTGCCCTTGAGGGGACCCAGGCGGCAATAGGGGGTCAACGTCCCGTTCTCGAACGTGAAGATCATCGTGGCCTGGGCCACTTTGCTGCGGACCTCCGACCGCGGTGTCGATGCCGGCACCGGCGGTGTGTACTGCAGTTCGCGAGAGATCATGTACGTGACACCGGCGAACGTATAGGCCGACTGCCCGGAAAGATGATAGCCGGCCGACCGCTGCGTCCACCTGGTGTAGGGAGGGACAGATTCCATCAGGAAGCCGCCGACGGTCACCTGGCTGCGAAGGAAGCCGACCAGGCGGTTCCCGTCCAAAAAGTGCAGGGTGGTTTCGCTTTCTCCCTGGTGAGCCCGAATGGTCGAGACCAGTTTCCAGTCGATTCCATCCACCGATGTGACCAGGTCGGAGTGGCGGCGATTGTTGGGACCGGGGCGATGGGCAGCCGCGTAGTAGGTCCCGCCGCGGGCGAGTGGTTTCCAGAGAATGAACCCGTTCTTGTAGACCTGTTGCGGCTTGCTCCAGCGTCGTCCGTCGTCGGTGTGATTGACGAAGACGCGAAACCCTTCGCCGCGGCTGTTGGTGTAGAGGAACAACCGCTGTGGGGTCGGCAGCAGTTGCGGGTCCCGGTCGTCTCCCTGCACGTCCTGGCGAAGCACTTCGGTCCAGGTCCTGGTGTCCGGTGACCTCAGGACGACGATGTCGCCGTCTCCGGAACCGTGCCCGGTTCCGCTGCGGAAGGCCAGCCAGTAGTCGTTCTGCCACCTGGTGAAAGCGGCGAATGCGTTGTGGCGGCTGTTGGAAACCACGCGCTTCACGCTGCGAGGTGGAATCAGCCGCAGGGGCTCGTCGGCTTGCGCGTCGGCGGTCGACAGGTGGCCGGACAATACGGCACCGACGATCAGCGTGGTGGCGAGTCGAGGTGAGTGGATCTGCAACGCGGGACTCCTGATGGTGATCAGGTCACAATCCTCGTAGGTTGTGACGCACCGTTCAAGCAGCCGGGGAGACGACCATGTTCACGATCGCCGAATCCTTCTGTCTGAAGCCGGGATGCTACGACGAATACAAGCGGGCCCACGATGAACTCTGGCCGGACATCGCCGAGAGCATGGCCGAACACAACGTGAGCATGGCCATTTACCTGAGGGGCGATCGGTTGTTTCTGCACGGGGTGGCTCCCAGCCGCGAGGATTGGGACAGGATGCGGGAGTACCCCGGGCTGCCGAAGTGGCACGCCTACATGGCCACGCTGATGGCGACCGACGACCAGGGAGACACGGTCGTCGAGGAACTGGCGGAGGCGTTCGTGTTCGGGATCTTCGCCGATTAGACGGTCCGCCTGTCGGCAGTCGGCTGTTATCGGGAGCCCGGCCAGTTCACGGGCAGTGCCAGCGACCAGACCTCGCTGCACAGCGGCCGGGCGTGGCCACCGGCGATCCAGAGCTTGCCGCCCAGGACGTAGGCCGAGTGTTCGTGCCGGGCCTTCCAGGTCGTCGAGGTCTTGTACTCGGTCCAGGTCTTGCCGTCCTTCGAGTACCAGGCGTCCCCCCAGTTTTTGGACGGCTTGTTGGACCATCCACCCAGCACCCACATGTGGTTGCGGTAGACGACCGATGAGAACCACAGCCGCGGATGCCACGGGGCTTTTTCGGTCACCCGTGTCCAGCGGGCGCCATCGGTGGAACTCCAGACGTCGTTGACGGCCTCGTATTCCGGCACGTAGTTGCCGCCGCCGAAGACGAACATCCGGTCGCCCAGCACCGCTGCCTGGTGGTAGGCCCGGGGAGTCCAGCCGGCGTTGTCGGTGGCCCGCGTCCAGGTCTTGCCGTCGGCCGAAGACCAGACATCGTTCTTGAGGCTTTTCTTGTCGCCGAAGTAGTAGTTCTCGGTGCCGCCCAGCATCCACATCCGGCCCTTGAACTCGACGAGGGCAGCGGCCAGTCGAGGCGTCCACCCGGCGGCCTTGGTGGCCTGGGTCCAGGCCTTGCCGTCGGTCGAGGACCAGACCTGGTTGCTGGCCGAGTGGCCCGGCAGCCGGCCGTTGTACCAGCCACCCATGAACCACATGCGGTTCTTGAAGGTCAGTGACATCGACAGGTCGCTGTGGATCCAGGGAGCCTTGGCCGTGACCTGAGTCCATTTCTTGCCGTCGGCCGAGGACCAGACATCTCGTGGAGGTGCCTCGAAGGAGTTCATCCAGCCGCCGAACAGCCAGAGCCGGTTCTTGTAGACGAGTTCTCCCTGCGAGTCCCTGGCGGTCCAGCCGGCTTTTTCCGTGACACGGACCCAGGGGGGTTGAGACGTTTCGGCGGCGGACAGCGGAGCCGCCAGCAGAAGGCAGGTGACGGTCGAACAAATGACGTGCTGCATGAAGAGAACCGTTACTTGGAGACCTGTTTCACGAGCTTGTGGACCGAGGTGGCGATGCGTTTCTCGACATCACCCGCCCAGCGATAGGCCGGGCGGCCGTATTCGTAGAGACGGGCCCCGCCCTCGTAACCGCCCTCTTCCCAGACCCGCCGCGAGGGGATGTAGGAGATCATGTCGTCGGCATAACCGCAGACCCAGGTCCGCGGCCCGAACTCGTTCTTGAATCTCAGGGCGAAATCGACGACCGTTTCGGCTCCCATGCCGATCATCAACGTGTCCTTGCCCAGCCGCCAGGCGTGGATCGGATAGGGGTAGGTGGGAGAGAACTTCGTTCCGTTGTCGAGCTTGCCCAGCAAGCGGATGGCCCAGCGACGCTCGATCCGGTTGGTACTTTTCTGGGCTTTCTCGAGTACCTGGCGTGTGACCAGCTTCTGGTAGGCCAGGGGAACGTATTCAAAGGCGGTCTTCAATCCGGGGGCAACCGGTCGAAGTGGTTGTCTCTTCAGGGCCTCCTCAACGCCGACGGCCAGCATGTGGCCGTATTTCTTGCAGAGCTCCAGCTTGCGACGGGGAAGGGGGTTCTGGTCGCCGCCGCACGTGTTGACGAACATTGCCAGCGTGCCGGGGTGGTTTTTCTCGATTTCCACCTGCGCGTACCCGGGATAATCGCCGCACCACTTGGTGAAACTCAGCGTGGTCGGGTGACAGGCATACCCGAAAAGGATTGCCCGCAGGCTGCCGTCTTTGCCGGTGACCGTCATTACGGGAACCGCGTGATCAACCGGACCCACAAGAGATTTTCCGGCGGCGAGCAGCGCTGGCACATCGGCCTCACGGTTGTTTCTCCGATTGACCGCGAAGGTCGCCCGGCCCTGGCCAGTGTGCATCGTTGCCGGTTTCAGGTCGGCCAGGGCGCGGCCGATCAGGTCGACGCTGACGATGACCATCCGGTCGGTGTACTTGCGGACGAGCTCTTCCTGGGCTTCCTCGACCTGGTAATAGTCGATCAGGTCTTCACCCAGCCTGGGGCCGCAGTGATTGTGCGAGAAGGTGAACATGATCTGGTGGCGATGCAGGCCGTGTTTCTTCTTCACCTGTTGGAAGACCCGGTCGCTCATTCCCTTGGGCACGCCCTGGAAGTCGCTGGTGATCAGCACCACCCGGTGGCCTTTCCCGTCGTCCAGGGCCAGCGCCTTCATCCACAACTCGTGCAGTGTCTCGGTGGCCACCCGCTTGCTGCCGTAGCCGGCCAGCCAGACATCGGTCTTGGGAGTCAGGGCCGCCTTGGCCAGCCCGGCCTTCCATCCCGCTTCGAGTGGTGCCGACCCGGTCAACAACAGGATGCAGGAGAGGGTCACCGCCACGACGAGCCGCCCGGGTGTGCGTGTCCTGAAAATGTGCGATCCAGGCGTCGCCTGGCAACGATCGATGGAATTCATGGTCACGCTCCCGCTTCCGTCTCGGTGAGGATGTTCGGAGTCTCGCCGAATGCACGGCGACCCACCGAGTGGATGAGCCGTGAACCGGCAATCGGCCAGAACTGATGATACGAGGAAACGGTCGAGATGGCACATTCGACGGAACCGGGATTCAGTCGTCGGGAAATATTGACGACCGTCGCCGGGCTGGCGGCTGGCGTTTCAGCGAGTGGAACGGGTGAGGTGAGTGCGGCCGAGGTGGCCAACACGAGTGCGAATCGCCGTCGGGTCGACCGCCTGGGAGGTGGGGGACTGGTGCCGGTGGTGTTCACCGGCACAGCCGGGTCAGCACTTGGCCGTCTTGCGTTTCTTGCCCAGTCGTCCGGCCGTCTCGGCCTTCTTGATGTACTCGGTCGCCAGAGGGACCTTGCACGCGGTGTCACCGGTGTCGACCGAGACATTGCCAATTTTCTTGGCCGCGGCCTTGGCCGCCTTCAGGCACGGGGTGACATAGACTCCCACTGAAATCACGAAGCCGTTCATCGTGTAGCGGACCCTGTTGGGGGTCCCGTCGATTTCAGCGACGACCGTCTTGAGCAGTCCGCGGATCTCGGGCAGATCCAGTTCGTCGTCGGGAAGGACCGAGATCATCGACGAGTAGGTGTTCCAGCCGCTGGAGGCCACCGACTCGTTTTTTGACGCCGTCCACTTCAGCGACAGGTCCCGGGCGTGCTGGCTCTCGCAGGCGACCCACGGCACCGTGTACTCGCTGAGCATTGCCCAGTCCGAGTCCCGGCACCATGCCTGGAGTTGCTTCCTGGTCATCAGCGATCCGTCGGCGACCAGGCCGGCCAGGTACCGGGCGTCGGCATTGCCGGTGTCGTAGAGTTCCAGGGCGAGGTCCTGTTGGCCCTGGATCTGTTTGACGATCGTCTTCATGTCGGCGACCTTGACGCCGAACATGTTGTCGGGCGCACCGTGACGCTGAAATGTCCGGCGAGTCTGTTCGCTGCTCAGTTTCTTCAACTGGGCCATCACCTGCTTGAGCGTCGTCATGGCTGAGTGCTCTGAGAGCGTTGTGCTTTGTTTGGACCGAGGGTTCACCCGGTGCGGTTCTCGGTCGCAGCTTGATTGTGGTCGACTCGGTCACGACGACGTCAGCCCGTGATGTGGCCGTCGCGAACCTGTTCAGTCACTCACCGGCTTCAGAGAACGGCGCAGCCAGTCCCTCAGGGTCTTGCGGGCCGGTGTCGGCCGCAGTGTCCAGGCGTCGTTGTGATTTCGGAAGCCGGTCGACTGGAACGTGAACCGGCCGGAGACTCCGGTGGCGGCCAGGTACTTTCGGGTGGCCTCCAGGCTCATGGCCGCGTTGGCGTGTGCCTCGTGGCAGATGAACTGCGGTCGCTTGCCCAGCCGTTTCAGTCGGGTCAGGGCCGAACGGCGGTCGGCCCCGGGATAGCCCCAGCGCTCGAAGACACCGTCGTAATGGCTGTAGGGGATCATCGCTGTCCAGAGTCCGGCGATTTCATCGTCGTAGAGACCGATGTAGTTGCAGGCGATGGCACCTCGCGAGAAGCCCACCAGGACGACTCGATCGGGATCTCCACCGTGCCGGCGGCACAACTCGGGAACCGCCCGCTTGATGTAACGCAGCGTAGGTTGCGGGTCGTACTCGGGCCGCTTGCCCCACCAGCCGGTGGCAATCTTCTTGCCGCTGTCGTCGACAAAGGGGAGGCAGATCCAGATGTAATCGCGGCCACCCGAGATGCCGTAACCCAGTTTGCTGCCCTCGGGTCGCCCCGTGCTGACGTCGCCGAATCCGTTGCGGTAAGGGCCATTGCCGGCCAGTTCAACGATCACCGGATATCGCTCGCCCGCCTTCCAGTCGGTCGGAAGCCAGGTGACGTGGTAGAGTTCGGTCGATTTGTTCCCCTCCAGCACCTCCTTGACTCGCTTGCCTGGGCCGGCGGTCCCCGTTGAAAGTTTCGGCAGCGTGAGGTCGGCTGCGACCGATGCGATGTCGGGCGGCGGTTCGGCCACTGCTGGGATTGAGAGTCCGGACATGAGCAGCACGGTCGCCAGGAGATGGTCAACAGTTGGTGTTCGACGAGCGGGGATCATCGCCGGATCGAGTCAACAATTGTGCGGGTTGGGCCGGACCGTGTAAGAAATTGGCCTGCGTCTGGTTTATCATCCGTCCGAATGGACGCCTGTCCAGTGGAGCCGGGGCACGACGCAGCCGGGTGCCCCGGATCACCGGCGGCAGGGTGTGGGACCGAGTGTTTCCGGCTGTGATGAAAGGCTGTTGGTCGCAGATCATGAAACGGATTCTGGAACACCGGAATCGGCCGGCGTGGCTGGTTGTCCCGCTGTTGATCGCCATCGTCGGAGGTGAAGCTCGTGCTCTGGCAGTCGAGCCTTCACTGAGGGTGGCTGCCTTTGTCGCCGACGTCTCGCCACCGCTGGGTCAACCTGTCGGCCTGGGCTTCATCGCCTCGGCCCGCACCAAGGAGCACCCGCTGCTGGCCAAGGGAATCGTCCTGGAGGGGTCGGGGCAGCCGGTCGTGCTGTGTGCGATCGACTGGATGGAATTCCACAACAGCGCCTTGTCGCTGCTGCAGTCCCGCATCGCCGCTGCCGCCGGGACCCACCCGTCTCGGGTCAGCGTGCACGCCCTGCATCAGCACACGGCACCGGCCCTGGACCCCGACGCACAGATCCTGATGTTGCCTGTGGACAGTCCCCGGCGGATCGCCACGGCGCTGTACCTGAAGTTGACCGCCGAACGGATTGCCGCCGCTGTCCGCACGGCACGATCGAAATCGCGTCCGGTGTCGCATGTCGGCACCAGCCAGGCCAAGGTCGAAAAGATGGCTTCCAGTCGGCGGCTGCGGCAGAAAGACGGATCGATCACGGCCAGGATGAGCAGCACCAGGGACGCCGCACTGCGGGCGTTGCCCGAGGGGCGGATCGACCCGTGGTTGAAGACGGTCACGCTGTTCGACGAGCGACGGGCCGTCGTGCAGCTGCACTACTACGCGACTCATCCCCAGAGCTTCTATGGAGATCGGAGGTTGACCTACGACGTGCCGGGCATTGTCCGCGAGCGGTTGCAGAAGGAGACCGGTGTGTTCCAGGTCTACTTCAGCGGATGCGGGGGCGACGTGGCCTTCGGCAAGTACAACGACGGCACCCGTGCGGCGCGGGATCTGCTGGTCGATCGGCTCGATCGGGGCATCCGCCGGTCGGTGGCGGAGGTCAAGCGGCACAAGGTCGATGGCTTCGACTGGAAGAGTGTGCCGGTCCGATTTGGCAGCCGCCGTGAGCCTGCGTTTTCGAGCGGGCACTGTCGCCGTGTACTGGCTGACGCCAAGTCGAGTGACTCGCAGCGGCTCAGGGCGGCGATCACCCTTGCATGGAACCAGCGAGTCGCCGACGGGGATCGCGTGTTGTTGTATCGACTGGCGATCGGCCCGGTGCAGATCGTGCACCTGCCCGGCGAGCCGTTTGTCGAATACCAGTTGGCAGCCCAGAAGATGGCACCGAAGTCGTTTGTCGCCGTGGCCGGGTTCGGGGACTGCGGGATGAGTTACATCGGCGGTGACGGGATCTTTACCGACCGCGGTGGATACGAACAGACCTGGGCGCTGGCCGGTCCGAGCGAAAGCCTGCTGCTGGAGGCCATCGGCGGATTGCTGAGGAGGCGACGGGGGTCACCTTAGCGGCGATCGGTCGGAATTCTCTCCTCAGAGACCGTTTGCGGAAATTGATCGGGACGATACGATCCTGAGTGGCCGGGGGAGACCGACCAGTGGTCCGAGACTGGATTGGATCAGGGCGGGAGATGTTGACATGAGTGGCATGGGCGGCAACCAAATCGAGTTTCGCACCGACCGGGTCAGCTCCCGAGAGATGTTCGGTGAGGCCCGGACTCTGATCGCCCCTTATTTCTGGCCCATGGTCGGGATTTGCTCCGTCGGGATTCTCGTCGGCAGCGTGGCCCCGATGGGAGTCCTGATGGGCCCGATGATGTGCGGGATCTTCATGTGCTGCTTCGCGATGATGCGGAACGAAAAACCGACCTTCGCGCTGTTGTTCCAGGGATTCGATGTATTCATCGAGAGCCTGGTCGCCATGTTGGTCCAGGTCGGCGTTTCTATCGGCGTCATGATCCTGTTGTTTGGCGTGTTGGTTGTCGGCGCCTTGGCCCTCGGGGCGGTCGCCGAGGGTGGTCAGCCGGGCGGCAACCCCGAGGCGGTCTTCGGGGTGCTCATCTCCGGCATCGTGCTCTTTTACGGCGTGCTCCTCGGCGTGAGCATCGTCGTGAGTACCCTGTTCATCTTCACCTGGCCGCTGATCGCCGATCATCACCTCTCGGGTCTGGAAGCCGTCAAGCTCAGTGCCCGTGCCGCCTGGGCCAATTTTGGCAACGTCCTTCGGTTGATGATCCTCAGTATGATGGTCACGATCCCGGCCGCGCTCCTGTGCTACCTGCCGCTGCTGCTGGTGCTTCCCGTCGTCTTCGGATCCCAGGCGATGCTCTACCGACGGGTCTTTCCCGAGGCTGTTTCCTCTTCCGCCACCGGTGAACACTGGGAAGAACCGCAACCGGATCTCGGGGGTGGCGGCTACCAACTGGATGATGGTGTGTCCGACCAGGGTTCAGCCGATTGGGCCAAAGACGACAACTGGGAGTGATCGGCCGTCGGATGTCCTGGTCGGTTGTTGACCGCGAGTTTTCAGTAAGGACCTTTCTGCACATGTTGATCCGTTGGTGTCTGTGGCGGTCGTTGGTGCTGCTGCTTGGCGCGGTCGGTCCGGTCTTCTCGGCCGATCGACCCAACGTGCTGTTCATCTTCAGCGATGACCACGCGCCGCATGCGATCGGTGCCTACGGCGGCTGGCTGCGGTCGGTCAACCCGACGCCCAACATCGACCGGCTGGCGAGCCAAGGAATGCTGTTCCGGAACAGTTTCTGCACCAATTCGATCTGTGGTCCCAGCCGGGCCGTGATTCTGACCGGCAAGCACAGTCACCTGAACGGGTTCATGCGGAACGGAAACAAGTTCGACGGCACACAGCAGACATTCCCGAAACTTCTGCAGAAGGCCGGTTACCAGACCGCCATGATCGGCAAGTGGCACCTGTCGTCGGATCCCCGGGGTTTTGATCACTGGCAGATCCTTCCCGGGCAGGGGCAGTACTACAACCCCGATTTCAAGACCTCGGCGGGGCGCAAGCGGATCGACGGCCACTGCACCGACATCGTCACCGACCTGGCCCTCGAGTGGCTCAAGGGACGCGATTCGGACAGGCCGTTCATGCTGATGTGCCAGCACAAGGCCCCGCATCGCACATGGATGCCGGCAATCCGGCATCTCTCGCTCTACAACGACATCAAGATCCCCGAGCCGCCGACGCTGTTTGATCGCTGGAAGGACAACGCCAGCCCGGCACGGCACCAGGAGATGGAGATCGACGGACACATGAACATCGTCTACGACCTGTTCGGTCCGCCGGTCAACGGCTGGGATCCCAACAAGGGCAAGTCGGTCGACAAGTCCGGATTCCGCAACCTCAAGAAGATGACACCCCGGCAACTGTCTGCCTGGCAGGCGGGCTTCGCGGCCCAGAACGAGAAGCTCAAACGCGATGGCCTGGAGGGCAAGGCGTTCGTCCGGTGGAAATTCCAGCGTTACATCCGCAACTACCTGCGGTGCATCAAGGGTGTCGACGAGAGTGTCGGACGGTTGCTGGACTACCTGGAGTCAACAGGTCTGGAAAAGAACACGGTCGTGATCTACTGCTCCGACCAGGGGTTCTACCTCGGTGACCACGGCTGGTATGACAAGCGATGGATGTACGATGAATCGATGAAGATGCCGTTGATCGTCCGCTGGCCGGGTGTGACCCGACCGGGATCGGTCAACACCGACCTGGTCCAGAACCTGGACTACGCTGAAACGTTTCTCGAGATGGCCGGGGCCAACGTGCCCGCCGACATGCAGGGGCAGTCGTTGGTGCCGCTGTTGAAGGGATTGAAACCGAAGTGGCGGGACTCGCTCTATTACCACTACTTCGAGTTCCCCAGTTACCACATGGTCGCCAAGCACTTTGGCATCCGGACCAGCCGCTACAAGCTGATCCGTTTCTACCAGTTCGACGAGTGGGAGTTCTACGACCTGAAACAGGACCCCGACGAGTTGTCGAACCGGTTTGGCGATCCGAAGCACGCCGAGACCATCGCCCGGTTGAAACGGCAACTGGCCGAACTGCGGACGACCTACAAGGACAACAGTGACGTTCGCGCGATGCCGGTCGAGTGGCGGAAGAAGTACCGTTCGGGTCGCAGGTGAGACGCGGATGGTCTCCAGGTTGAAAGATCCTGTGAAACGGCTGCCCTGGTTGATTCTGCTGGTGATGCCCTGTTGTGCGTGGGCACAGCAGGCGGCCGACCCGGCCGCCGGTGTCGATGAGTCCCCCGCAGCCTCCGAGGCTGCTCAGGCACCGACCACTTCGGATGACGAGCACGGGGAGGAGCACGGGGAGGACGAGCAGCCGCCCGGGCCGGGCGGCCAGCAAGATCCAGAAGAAGCCGCCAGCCTGATCGGAGTGTGCTGCTGCTGCTGCGGGTTCTCGACCCTGCTCCCAATCCTGATGCTCGCGAGTTTCCTCATCCGCGTGGCGAACGACAAGAAACGGACCGAGACCCTCTCGAAGATCGCATCGGAGTTGGGCCTCGAGTTTCAACCGGATGGAGATCCGGCCCTGCAATCGCAACTTGCGACGTTTGCCCTGATGAACAAGGGCCGCGGGCGGCGGTTGACCAACGTCTGCACCGGCGGCACCGACGAGGTCCAGTTGTGGATCTTCGACTACAGCTTCATCACCGGTTTCGGGAAGAACCGCCGCGTTCGTCGTCAGACTGTCGTCGCGTTGGAATCGGCCCAGCTACGACTGCCCGAGTTTCACATGAGACCCGAGCAGGTGTTGGATCGGGTCAGCCAGATGGTGGGGCTGCAGGACATCAACTTCGAGCAGCATCTCCGCTTCTCCAGCCGGTTTGTGCTGCAGTCGAATCTGTCTGATACGATCCGCGAGTTCTTCGACAACGACCTGCTCGACTTCTTCGCCGACCGTCCGGGGATCTCCATCGAGACCCAATCACGGTTGTTCATCGTCTATCAATCCCGAAAGCTCGCCGACCCGGCCGATTTTCGGACAGTCTTCGAGGACGGGTTCACGTATTTCATGGCCCTGCGAGAACGGCTCGAACGTGGCTGACCAACGCGGCCGGGGTGCACTCGGGACCGCTACGCCTGGACTTCCTTGGGGGACAGGAACCCGTCACGGTCGGTGTCGATCCTGTCGAAGTCCATCTCGAGGAAACGGGGTGCCTCGTTTCGGTCGAGCCGCCCGTCCCGGTTCTCGTCGTGGCTGGCGAACGAGAAGTCACGAGGAAGGAACCGAACTCGGGCTTCCTGGACACGCACGACGGCCGACTCGAATTCCGCTGCGGCCAGGTCGAGCGTCTTGCCGGTGTGTTCGACGATCACCGCGACACCGATCCCCTTGAGCAATTCGCCGCCGCCACCCTGCTGATCCTTGAGCAGCCGGGTGACCGACACGTCGATCGGGTCTTCGCCGAACGGCGGTTTAAAGGGAGTAGACGCCAATTCGGCGGTCCGGGACATGTCACGGGCCAGGTTGGTGAACCGGAACAGCGCGATCCGGGCCCGAAACCGTGATGACCACGACTTGACGGTTTGCGGATCGGCGTCGGCGGCCAGTCGCACCGTAAACGTGTACCGTCCGGGTCGCTGGTTGTAGATTTCCTGGGCGAGCATCGCCCTGGCCCCGGTCCCGATCATTCCGCCGGCCGCTTGGCCAGCGAGACCGAATCCGATCTGTGCCTCGTGCACGACCGGCTTGACCGGTTCGACGGCAACACGGCTGGCCACGCAGAACTCTCCGGGCCGAACCGGGTTCCAGGCGGGCAGTCCCACCCAGTTCTCGGCGTGGCCGACCGGAGCTTCGATCGTCCGTCCGGCTGTGAATGTCTCGTTGCTGATCGGGCCGCGGTTGAAGTCCGGCAGCCGGTCGACCCGTCCGCCGGCCGGCACCCGCGTGTCGGTGACCGGCCCCGAGCCCAGTACATCGGTGACCACTCGCCCGGAAGTGATCTTGAACGGGCGGCCGGACACCTCGATGTGTGTCTGTGGGTCGATTCCCATCAGGTGGAAGATGGTGGCCGAGAGGTCTTCGGGGGGGATGCGGTGTTCGGCGGGGAGCGATCCGTTCCGGTCACTGGCTCCGACGACCTGCCCGGTGGCCACTCCGGCTCCGGCAAGCACGCCGCTCATCACCGGTCCCCAGTGATCACGGCCACCGTTCTTGTTGATCTTGGGTGTGCGTCCGAAATCGCCCAGCACCACGACCAGTGTGTCTTCGAGCAGGCCGCGTTGATCGAGGTCGTTGATGAAGGTCGAGAAGCCCAGGTCGAAGGGCGGGCAGAGCGTATCGCGACAACGGCCGGTGTTGTCGAAGTGGGTGTCCCAGACCGGGTTGCCCACCGAGAGGTCTCCCGGTTCGCGGGGCCAGTTGACCTGGACGAATCGCACGCCACTCTCGACCAGTCGCCTGGCCAGCAGCAGGCTCTGCCCGAACTTGTTGCGGCCGTAGAGGTCACGCAGCGAGTCATCTTCCCGGTCCAGTTCGAAGGCACCGCGAGCGGGACCGGAAAGCAGGACCTCGAAGGCGTGCCGCATGTGCCGGCCGAATGTCGCCGCCGCCGTGCCGCGTTGGTTGGTCGCAAACCGGTCGCCCAGACGACCCAGCAGGTCCCGGCGTCGTGACAACCGGGGGCCGGTCACCTCGTTGACCATCCCCAGGATGTCGGTCTCGTACTCGGGACGCGACGGATCACAGGGAAAGACCTGGGGATCCCAGCCGCGACCCATGAAACCGCCGTCCTGGCCGGCGAACAGGTAGCCGGGGTTGTTGAGGATCAACTCGGGAAGGATGACCGAGGAGAACGGTGAGCGGGAGGCGGGCCGCAGCTTGCCGATGACCGAGGCCAGCGACGGCCAGTCGGTCAGCCGGTTCGCCGCACGGTCGGTCTTTCCCAGCGGCAGGCCGCCTTTGACCTGGTTTGTCCCGGTGTAGTAGTAGTAGGCGCTGCTGCCGTGCGTGTTGTCGTCGGTGGCCAGCGAGCGGATCGTGCAGAGCCGGTCGGCGATCCGGGAGATCCGAGGCAACAACTCGCAGTACTGGATCCCGGGGATGTTCGTGCTGATCGGTTGGAAGGGGCCTCGCAGTTCGGCCGGGGCCTGGGGCTTGGGGTCGAAGGTTTCGTGCTGGGGGTGACCGCCTGAGAGGAACACCAGCACGCACGAACGGGCGCGGCCGAATTGCGGACCGAGGATGGTGGACTCGCGGGCTACGGCCGGCGGCATTCCCGACAGTGCGGCGGCCAACCCCCCGGTTTGCAGTACCGTGCGACGTGTGGTGGGAGCGATGTCCATTCGAGCCGGTGCCTGGGGGGGGCGAGAACCAGGTTGATCATACCCGGAGATCGTCTCGACGGGGCAGTCAACTCAGACGAGTCGTCAGCCTTGAACCACCCGGGGGGGCCGACCGTCGATTGCCGCACCGTGCGTGGCCGCTCCAGTCGATGACCACGGGCTGGCGTCGGGCCGAAGTCCGAGTGGATGTTGTGGATCGGTCAAAGCCGGGCCGGTTCGTGTTCACACGATGGTGGCGGGTCACTGGAAGAAGATCCGGCAACGCGGAATCGCCTTGTTCAGCTTGACGACGCCTTCGGCGGTCACGCCGGTCTTCGCCAGGTTGAGGCCCTGGAGCTTCTTGAGCGTCGAGAGGTGCTGCAGGCCCTCGTCGGTGATGTCGGTCATTGCCAATGTCAGCCCGGTCAGATTGGTGAGCATCGAGATGTGGGCCAGCCCGTCGTCGGTCACCTTGGTGCTCGAAAGCCCCAGGCTCTCGAGGTTGGTCAGGTCCTTGAGGTGGGCCAGCCCGGCATTGGTGATGTGGGTGTCGGGCAGGCTGATTCCCTTCAGAGATTTCAGGTTTCGCAGGTATTTCAGGCCTTTGTCGGTCACCTGCGTGTCCGCCAATGAAATGCCCTCGAGATTGATCAAGCCCTCGAGATAGGCCACTCCCTTGTCGGTGATCTTCGTGTTGAACGTGCAGTCGATGAAGTTCAGCGTGGTGAGTCCCTCGAGGTGAGACAGCCCCTTGTCACCGATTCGCGAGCCAATGAAGAGCGTGGTGAGCTTGGGGAGACCCTTGAGGTGGACCAGGTCGTCGTCGGTTGCCTCGGTGTTGAAGAAACTGACCTCGGTCACCGATCCGTTTTCGTCGTAGCCCAGTCCGACCTTGAGGTCCTTGAGAGCTTTGACCGCAGCGGCGTCGTCGTTGCCGCATCCGGCCAGGGACACGAAACCGACAAGGGCCAGCCGTCGTAACCACCGGAGTTGATTAAACCAGTTCACAGATCGGACGTCCGTGGGTCAGGATCGGCATCGGGCGACCGTGGCGATCGGGGAAGGGGTGGTCGGAATCGATTCCCAGGAAGCGGTAGACCTAGGCGAGGAAATCGTTGGGGTCCATGTGGCTGGGACCACCCTCGAGCCACAGCAGAACCACCGCCGTGTTGGGTTCCGACGACTTGCCGTTTGCGGCCAGTGCCGGCAGACGCAGCCGTTCGGTGAGGCCGAGACCTCCCAGCAGCAGCGAGCCGGCCTGGAGAAATCGACGACGTTGCATCGGGTGCCTTGAACAGTTCAGGGAGTCTCACATTCCACTCGAAACAAACCGAATAGGAGAGTGAACCGGGCGATGATATCATGAAAACCGTCGCCTGCCATTACGAGATGATGGTACCGGCGGCCTGGCCGACTTGACGGGAATGTGATTGCAGATGGTGCGGCGGAAACAACGAGGGCCCCGACGTCGATTCCTGGCGGCCGGGTCCCTGGCCAGCCTGGCGTTGGGGCACTCCGAAGTGCTGCGGCTGCGGGGGTTGACAGCCCAGGCGGTACAGGCTGACGAGCCGACCCGGGGGTCCGAACGGGATACCGCGGTGATCCTGGTCTGGTTGATCGGTGGGTGACGCCATGATGGGTCTTCGCCGCATGCTGCTGCTGGTTGCACTGTCGTCGTCGATTGGTTGTGGCGACCGGACCCCGGTTGCGGTTGCGGCCCTGACAGTCACGGTGTTGCCGGACAGCGGGGACGCGAAGGTCGTTCTGTTTGTGCCTGGTGCCAGTTGACCTCGCGATTGACGTCCGAGGCTCGAGCGAGCTTTCGCCGCCTTGCCGTGCGTGAGGCCCCATCCCCCGGTGACCGTCAGCGTGAAAGACCGCACCGCGACCCTGTACGTGGATGCAGCCAGTTGCCGGCTCGAAGATCTGGTGCGGGCGGCTGAAGACCTGGGTTACGCTGTCACGGTCCGCTCGATCGAGCCCTTCCGAGTGACAGAACCGGTTTCGGAGAACAGCCGCCGGTCATCGCGAGGACGTGCCCGGGTCGGGCAGTCCGATGCTGCCGCCGCTGACCACGCGGCATCCGGGCAGGGCGGTGACCAGCTTGGCGACGGCTTCGGCCGACGCACTGGTCGTTTCCACGTAGATGATCTGCAGGGATTTGTGACCGTGCAGCGTGGCCAGGCCGGCATCTGATACCCGGGTGCGGTTGAGGTTGAGCAGTTCGAGATGTTCGAGTCGGGACAGGACCTCGACCGCCTTGTCGCCGATCGGGCATCCGTTGAGTCTCAATTCGACGAGGTTGCCGATTTCGGACAGCGATCGACAGCCCGCTTCGCTGATCTCCAGGTCCTGCAGGTCGAGGTGGGTGAGAGAATCGAGGGTGGAGAGTGTCTTGAGGCCGCTGTCTGTGACGCCGGTGTTGTTGAGACTGAGTCGCTCGAGACCGGACAGCGTGACGAGATGGGCCATGCCGGCGTCGGTGATCCGCGTACCGGACAGTTCCAGGTGACGCAGGTGCGGCAGTTTTGCCAACGACTTCAGCGTTTCATCACCGATGGCCATCGCGTTGAGACTGATGCGACGTAACGAGATGACCGTGGCCAGTGCTCCGACCGCCTCGTCGCCGAGGCGGCCCTGGTCGAGGACCAGCGTCTGCAGATGCGGCAATTGGGCCAGGGACGTCAGCCCGTCGTCAACGAGTCCGGTGGAAGCCAGGTCAAGGAATTCCAGGCGGGACAGACGTGCCAGTTGACCGAGGCTGGTTGGGTCCAACGGGGTGGCAGAGAGTTTCAGTCGTTTGAGTTGTCCGAGCGATCCCAGTGTTTGCCAGGCGTGGGCATCCAGGTTGGCGTTGGTGATCCAGAGCGTTTCGAGCGTCGGGCAGTTTTTCAGTGACTCCAGCCCCCGCTCATCGAGAGTGGGAGACGAGAGGTAGAGACGGCGGAGCTTCGGCAGGTGGGCGATTCGCTCGAGGCCGCGGCTGCTCAACTGCCGATTGGTGAGATCGACGGCGACGATCTGGCCATCAGCATCGGTTTCGACCGGGCAGAACGATTCGAGCGCGGTGGCGATCTCGTCGCCGTGTTCGGCCAGGGCCGAGACAACGTCATCGGGGGGCGAGGTGGATGTGCCACAGCCACCGGCCGTTGCCAGCAGCAGTACGCTCGCCAGAATTGTTCTCAACTCGATCATCTGTCTCGACGGTTGGCGGTTGTCGATTTCCTGGCGGAGATTCTAACTCAACATCGACGTTCTGTTCAGGGGTCACTGCCGCATGGCGGGCCATTGGTTACGATGGTCGGGTTGCAACGGTGATCGGTCCGGTCTCTCGAAACGGTGGATGGTTCTCATGACGATTCGACATCCGAAGCTGGCGGTGTTGTTTCTGGCGGTGATTTTCTCGAATGCGGTGCCGGCTGCCGAGAAGCCGAACATCATCCTGGTGATGGCCGATGACCAGGGCTGGGGTGACATGGCCTACAACGGCCACCCATTGCTGAAGACACCGAACTTCGACAAGGCGGCCGCCACCGGGCTGCGGTTTGATCGCTTCTACGCCGCCGCCCCGGTCTGTTCTCCGACACGGGCCAGCGTGCTGACCGGCCGGCATCCCAACCGGTCGGGGGTCTTCAAGTGGGGGTACCCGCTGCGGCCGCAGGAATCGACGCTGGCCGAGGTGTTGAAGACGGCCGGATACACGACCGCGCATTTCGGCAAGTGGCACCTGGGCAGCGTTCGCCGGACCAGCCCGGCTCATCCCGGTCGCAACGGGTTCGATCACTGGCTGAGTGCGCCGAACTTCTTCGACAACAACGCGGTCCTGTCGTTGAAAGGGAAGGCGGTCAAGACCAGCGGAGAGAGTTCAATCGTGACGGTCGATGCGGCACTGGAGTGGATCGGCCGCGAATCGAAACGCGACACTCCGTTTCTGGCAGTTGTCTGGTTCGGGTCGCCTCACTCGCCTCACCGTGCCGTCAGCCGGGACCGCAAGCCGTACGCCGGTCAGCCGATGAGGAATCAGCATTTCCTGGGCGAGGTGACCGGCATGGACCGGGCGTTCGGAAAGTTGCGGGACGCTCTGGGACCGTTGGGAATCCGCGACAACACGATCCTGTGGTACTGCAGCGATAACGGGGCGTTGCCCCGAGTCGGATCGGCCGGGCCGTTTCGCGGTCGCAAGGGACAGATTTACGAGGGCGGGTTGCTGGTGCCGGCCATCCTCGAATGGCCGGCCCGGATCAAGTCGCCCCGCAAGACGTCGGTTCGTTGCAACACCTGCGACATCTACCCGACGCTGCTGGAGATCACCGGGGCCACGGCGAAGCACCAGCCGAGGGTCGACGGTGTGAGCCTGGTGGGACTGATTGACGGGAAAACGTCGAAGCGGACGCGGCCGATGGGGTTCTGGGACTACCCCGTGCGGGGCATCAGCACGCCCTCGGCCAAGTGGATGGGAGACCTGCTGGCCGCGCAGACCAACGGCGACGACCTGCCGCCCCACGTCTCGAGTCAGAAGGCGGCCGAGTTGCCCAGTCCGCGGCACCCACCGGACCGGTTTCCCGGTCACGCGGCCTGGATCGACGGGCACTGGAAACTGCATCGGATACACGGCAAGAATGGAAAGGTCCGTTTCGAGTTGTACGACCTGGCGGCCGATCCGTCCGAGAAGACCGACGTGGCGGCCGGCCATTCAGAGCGGGCCGAGCAACTGAAGCTCGGTCTCAGCGGTTGGCTCAAGTCGGTCGTGGGCAGTTACAACGGCGACGACTACGTGAGTGAAACCACTCCATGAACAAGGCTTTCGTCAAGGAGCCGGAATTCGATGGACGGGCGTACTGCCCGAGTTGCGGGCAGCTGGGGACCCAGGTGCAGGGAGTGACCCTGGATGTCTTCGTCCAGTCGGAGTTTCGTGGAGACCTGGGTGCGGACGCGTGGTTCTGCGGCTTCGATCGCTGCGACGTTGCCTACTTCGACCTCTTCGAGTCCACCGTCACCACCGAACACCTCGTCCGCAGTGTCTATCCGATGGACGCACAGGCTCCGATCTGCGGGTGCTTTGGGTTGCAGATGTCCGACATCGAGGACGACGTTGCCGACGGGCATCCGTCCCGGCTTCGTGAGTTGGCCGGGCGATCCAAGGGCGACGAGGCCCACTGCCAGACAGCCGCCGCCGACGGCCGTTGCTGCATGCAGGAGGCGCAGCGGGTCTATTTTCGACTGCGGGGCGGAGTGGATTGAGCGGGTGCGGCCGCACGCACCACAAGCCGCTTCTCTCTCTGCCGGTCATCGATCCGGACCGGCGGGGTCAGCTGAACTTGACGGCGTAGAGGTCGGCGTCCTTGAGTGTCACGCGGATCCGGATCGGGCGATCGGCCAGGCGGCTGACATCAGTCGAACCTCGCCACGAGACCGTGCGGTCGAGTTCATTGCCGAAAGTCTCGTCGGCGTCGGAGAGCGAGAACCCCGGGATCGGTTCTCCCGTGGCTGACTGGAGTTCGACTTTCATCGTTCCGGCCGCCGAGGTGGCGAAGTTGACCACCAGTCGGCGGCCCCGGAACGTGATCGGTCGCGTGACCAGTTCGCCGCCGCGGGACGGGGAACGGACCGAGACGAAGCCGTCCTGTCGCAGCGTGTGACGGGTCAAGGTCGAGCCGGGGCCGTGCCACTGGCCACCGCCGGCATAGAACGAGAGTTCGTCGGGGGCCCCCGGCAGAGAGGATTTCGTCGTGACGATGTTCCAGGCGACGGAGTTGTGAGCGTAGTACCACGAGTCGGGACGCTGGATGCCGGGGGGAAGGAAGGCGTCGTTCCAGAGTGCGAACCGGGTGCCGTCGCGGCTGGACATGATCTGGGTCTCGGTCAGGGCCTGTCCGTATCGGGGATGCGCCGCGATTCGCTTGCGGCGATTCTCGAGGTCGGGCAGAGCTCGCATTGACGGGTTCCAGCCGCGGTCGGTGTACCGCATCGGGAAACCCAGCAGGATGTGAGGGGCGCGGAAGTAGGGTATGACGTTGTTGGTGTACATGTGCTGCTCGGGCGAGTCCACGTATGTCAGGTCTCGCTCGTCGCTCCAGGTCACCAGATCATCGGAGACCGCCGTGCGGATTGCCCGGATCTCGGTCGGAGTGAAGAACCGCCAGTAGGCGCGGTACTTGCGGATCGTCGGATCCCAGAAGGCGATGTTCTGGGAATCGAAGTAACCGTTGGTGATGACCGGCTTGTTGCGGGCCAGGCTCCAACGGACCCCGTCGGGGGACTGGAAGAGAAAGAGTCCCCCTTCGCGCCTGAGGCCACCGAGCGCTTTCAATCGTGCGTTGTCGGGGCAACCGGGACGGTGATCGACGAAGGGGCTGAAGTTGTGGCAGCCGTTGCCGCGCCACACGATGTTGGTCTTCTTGTTGCCCTGGTGATCGAACAGCCCGAGGTCGGGCTTGACCCAGTGGATTCCGTCTCGGCTCTCGGCGTAACAGGCCACTTCCTGATTGGTCTTGGGCAGGTTGGGGCCCTTGACGACCTTGAAGTTGTGGCCACGGTAGTACATGCGGTACGTGTCGCCGTCCTGGAACACGCTGTGGTAGGCCGACCCGACACCCTCCCACGGCTCGGCATGCTGGATCACCTGCTCCCGGGCGATGGGGTGATGCAACTGGTAGGACAACTCTCCGCTGGTGCGTTCGACAAGAAAATCGTCGACGAACAGTTCCCGCCTCGAGCCCATCGCGTAGACCGGCTTGGGCTTGTCGGAGGCCGGCCGTGCCGAGGCAGCGTGAACCGTTACCGCGGCAGCGACACCGCCGCCCAGGAATCGTCGTCTGTTGATCGGCATGGGTTTCTTCTCTCTGGTACGGGGTCGTCAGCGTATAGAGCTTCCGTAGGCGGCAACAGCAACGAGGGGCGAGACATTGGACGTTTGTGGATGTCTCGGCAATCACACTGCGGTAGGATGACGGTCGGCTTGTCCGGCGGCCGCTGTTTCCCGGCGTGATGCGGATGAGGTAGGAGCGAGTGCCATGAAGTTCTCCGTTTGGCCTGTTGGCCGAGGTTGCCGACGACTGATCATCGCAATCGTCGTTGCCGTGCTGGTGGTGTCGGACCTGCCGGTACCGAATCGATCGGTTGCCAGGGATGCCGTGCCGTTCGCCAGGCTCGATGCCGAGTTCAAGAAGTCGATTCGGCCATTGCTGAGCCGCTACTGCCTGGGCTGCCACTCGACGAAGAAGAAGACCGGCGAGTTGGATTTCGAACAGTTCACGACCTTTGCTGCGGTCCGCAAGGGGACCAAGTCGTGGCTGAAGGTGGTCGAGATGCTCGACAACGGTGAAATGCCACCGAAGAAGTCGGCTCAGCCGACTGCCGCCCAACGCAAGACGCTCCGGACTTGGGTGGAACGGTATCTGTATGCTGAGGCGCTGGCCCGGGCCGGGGATCCCGGGCCGGTCGTCCTGCGGCGGCTCAACAACGCCGAGTACACCTACACGATCCGCGACCTGACCGGCGTCGACCTCGACCCGGCTCGCGAGTTTCCGTCCGAGGGCGCCGGGGGCGAGGGCTTCACCAACACCGGCAACTCGCTGGTCATGTCGCCGGCCCTCTTGAGAAAATACCTCGATGCCGGCCACGAGATCGCCGGGCACGCGGTGTTGCTGCCGACTCGCGTCGACTTCTCGCCGGGCAACAGCCGCCGCGATTGGACCGACGAGTGGCTCGAAAAAATCCGCGCGTTCTACCGGCAGCACGCGACGATCAAGCGACTCGGCACGCCGTACAAGGGTTACGAGCGACTGGCTCACCTCGGGAACGCCGGACTGCTGCCGCTGGAGAAGTACCTCGCCGCGACGCTGGCCGAACGGAAGTCGCTCGCGAAGGGAAGCAAGGCGATCGCCGACGTGGCCGCGCGGCGGGGTCTGAATGCCAAATACCTGGGCCTGCTCTGGTCGCGGCTCAATGACGATGACCGATCGCTGCTCTTGGACGACCTGCGTGCCCGCTGGCGAACGGCCAAGCCGCAGGATGCCGCCAAGCTGGCCTCCAACGTCATCGCCTGGCAGAGGGGCCTGTGGACGTTCAGCTCGATCGGGCTGCTGGGCAGAAAGGGCAGCCGTTCGCGGTGGCTCGAGAAGGTCAGTCCGCTGCTGGCTGAACAGGAATTGCGGTTGAAGATCCCAGCCGTCAAGCCGGACCCGAAGGACAAATCCAAACCGAAACCGGCCAAGGACCAACCGGCCAAGGACCAACCGGCCAAGGACCAACCGGCCAAGGACCAACCGGCCAAGGACCAACCGGCCAAGGTGGTTGTGATTTCGCTGGTCGCGACGGCCGCGGGAGACGGCAACCAGCACGACGACGTCGTCTGGCAGAAGCCTCGTCTGGTCGTCAAGGGGAAGCCGGACCTCCTGTTGCGGGACGTGCTCAAGTCCGCCGACAGCGAGCAGGCATCCCACTTCGGCAAGCATCCTGACGGGACAGCGATCGATGCGTCCTCGCTCTGCGTGCGTGCTCCCTCACGGTTCACTGTCCGGCTGCCGTTGAAGATCGCGGGCGGGCGGGAACTGGTGACGACTGCGGTGCTGCATCCGAAGACCGGCGGTGAGGGGAGCGTGCAGGTCGATCTCGTCGTCGGCACGCCGAAGCTCACGCCCGGCCTGCGGCCCAGCGAGGTGAAGGTGACACTTTCACGAGTCAACATCGGCGCCGACGAGCGGGTGGTCTCTTACCGTAACCCGATTCTTGTCGCGCCGAAGAGCAAAGTCCGACGCCGGTTCGAAACGGCTCTGAACGACCATCGTCGCCTGTTCCCGGCGGCTCTGTGCTACTCGCAGATCGTGCCGGTTGACGAACCGCTGACGCTGACGCTGTTCTATCGCGAGGACGACCACCTGGCGCGACTGATGCTCGACAAGTCCCAGCAGGCCCGGCTCGACCAGTTGTGGGACGAGCTGCGTTGCGTCAGTCGCGAGCCGTTCCGGATGGTCGACGTGCTTGATTCGCTGCTGGAGACCACGATCGATCATCCGCAGGAGGGGGTCTTCGAGGGACTCGAAAAGACGTTCAAGCAACGGGCCGCCGTGTTTCGCCAGAGCCTGGTCAAGAGCGAGCCGGTCCATCTGAACGCACTGATCCCGCTGGCCGCCCGGGCCTGGCGGCGACCGCTGGCCGCGGCGGAAGAGGCCGACTTGCGGGGGCTCTATTGCCGGTTGCGGACGCTGGGGTTGCCGCACGAGGAGGCCTTCCGCATGACGCTGGCCCGTGTGCTGGTCGCGTCCTCCTTCCTGTACCGACTCGAGGAAGCGCCTACCGGGAAGAAGTTCGCGGCGGTCACCGACTGGGAACTCGCCAATCGGCTCAGCTATTTCCTCTGGTCCTCGATGCCCGATGCGGCACTCCGTCGCGCCGCCGTGGCCGGCTCGCTGACCGACGGGCCGTCTCAGGACGGCGGGCAAGGCGGTATCGAGGAACTGCTGCGGCAGACCCACCGCATGCTCAAGGACGATCGTGTGAAACGGCTGGCGACCGAGTTTGCCTGCCAGTGGATTCACGTGCAGGACTTCTCGCTCGAACAAAAAAGCGGCAAGCGGTTTCCCGAGTTTCGTGGCCTGCGCGGTGACATGCACGAAGAAGCGATCCGGTTCTTCGCCGACCTGTTTCAACACGACCGCTCGCTGCTGAGTCTGCTCGATGCCGACCACACCTTCGTCAACGATCGGCTCGGCCGGTTCTACGAGATCCCGGGCGTCAAGGGGAAACAGTGGCGGCGAGTCGACGGCATGCGGCAGCGCGGACGCGGGGGCATCCTGGGGTTCGCGTCGACGCTGGCCAAGCAGTCCGGGGCCAGCCGAACGAGTCCGATTCTGCGAGGCAACTGGGTCAGCGAGGTGCTGCTGGGTGAGAAGCTGCCGCGGCCGCCGAAGAACGTGCCACAACTGGCTGACGAAGTGCCCAAGGGGCTGACCGAGCGGCAGTTGATCGAACGTCACAGTAAGGACCCGGCCTGCGCGAAGTGTCACTCGAGGATCGACCCGTTCGGTTTTGCGCTCGAGCACTTCAACGCCATCGGTCGCCGCCGCCAGAAGAGCGAGGGAGGCGTGGCGATCGACACCAAGACGACACTGCCGGACGGGACCCGGATCGAGGGCCTGTCCGGGCTGCGAGACTACCTGCTGGAACGGCGTCGTGATCAGTTCCTGAGACAATTCTGCCGGAAACTGCTGGGTTACTCCCTGGGACGGGAATTGCAGTTGTCGGATCGACCGCTTGTCGATGAAATGCTGAGACGACTGGCCAGGACGGGCTTTCGTTTTTCGGTGGCCGTGGAGACAATCGTCCTGAGTCGGCAATTTCGGATGATCCGTGGGACACCGGCCGCCACGTCCCGATGAATTGACCGATAAGAGATTCTGGCCGAGGTATCCGATGACACATCATTTCTCTCGTCGAACATGGCTGCGGGGCGCCGGTGTGACGATGGCGCTGCCGTGGATGGAGTCTCTGCCGGTGTGGGGCGACGAGCCGGCCAAGAGCTCCAAGCCGGGCAGCCAGGCTCCCGTGAGGCTGGGCGTCTTGTTTGCCGGCAACGGGTTTCACGCCGGCCACTGGTGGGCCAAGGGTGCCGGTTCGAAGATCGAACTGGGCAAGGTTCTCGAGCCCGTCGCCGAATTCCGCGAGAAGATGACGTTCGTGGGGGGGCTGTACAACGAGCAGGCGCTGAAGGGCAACATTCACAGTTCTCAGACGGGCAACATCCTCTCCGGTGCGCCACTCGCCCCAGGTGGCGACATCGTCAGCGGCACGAGTTTCGACCAGGTCATTGCCCAGCAATACGGACGATCGACGCGGGTGCCGAGCCTGGTGCTGGGATGCGAGCGATCCAACCCGGGGATCCACAAGAACTACTCGATGCTCTACAGCTCGCACATCTCGTGGAGCTCGCCCACCACACCCACGCCGCTGGAACTCTATCCGGCCCTGGCGTTCGATCGTCTGTTCAAGAACCGGGTGCAGAAGGGCGAGCAGAGCGTGCTGGATGCGGTGCTCGGCGAGGCTTCCCGGTTCCGCCGGAAAGTCAGCCGCCGGGATCGCCAGAAGCTGGACGAGTACCTGAACTCGGTCCGCGAGGTCGAGCAGCAGATCAGCCGGGCGGGCCAGAAGGGTGAACTGCAGGGCTGGCGGCCGACGCTGGACAAGCCGAACATCCCGCGGCCTCCCGAGGGCATTCCCCAGAACCTCGCCGACCACGCGAAGTTGATGTGCGACATCGTCGTGCTGGCCTTCCAGACCGACATGACGCGGGTCTGCACGCTGAAGCTCAACAACGACCACAGCTACCTGCAGTTCCCGCACCTGGGCGTCGAGGTGGGGCACCACGAACTGTCGCATTCGGATCGCGGCAAGCAGTCCCCGGACTGGCTGAAGGTGAACCACTTCTTCATGGAGCAGTTCGCCTACATCGCTCGAAAGCTGGATGCGATCCAGGAGGGCGAACGGACCGCGCTGGACAACTCGATGTTGATGATGTGTTCGAGCATGATGTCGGGGATCCACGACGCGACCCAGTTGCCGGTGGTGTTGCTGGGCGGTGGCGGTGGAAAGCTCGAGACCGGTCGGGTGCTCGATTACCACGGGAAGCCCAACCGCAAGATGTGCAGCCTGTACCTCTCGTTGATGGAAAAGTGCGGCGTGCGGATGAAGGCGTTCGGAGATTCGACGGCGAAGCTCGCCGAAGTCTGAAACCGGTGACGGCAGCGACCACGTGCTCCCGGCTCGGGATCCGCCCGCGGCGGCTAACGCTTCCAGCGTGCGGTTCGCACACGGGATGGCTTGCCGGCTTCGGTCCAGGCGAAGAACAGGTCGTTGCCGAGGCGTTCCATGCGAGGGAATCCCGACGAGCGGCTTGCCAGGGTCCGAGCCAGTCTCCGCGACGGCATCGTGGTTCCGTCGCGGTGAACCACCCGCCAGCGGATTTCGGCGGACTTGTCGTCGACCTTCAGCCACGACACGGCGGCGGTGTCCGCGTCGACCAGCACGATGTCGACACGTCCGGCCGACGCGCCGTCGTCCACGCGAATTGTCTTTCCGAATGTCTTTGCCGAGTCGTCCGAGAAGCGGACTCGGACCTCCGGGTGTTTCTTGACATCGGTGAACCATGCGACCGCGACCGACCCGCGGTGGGTGTCCACCGACGGACCGTTGACCGGGCATCCTTCGATGACCCAGTTGTCGGCGTGAACCCGTTGCGAGCGTCGCACGCGACCGCCCTCGAGTAGCGATGACGAGATGTCGCGGACCTCGCCCGCCAGTCGGTCTCGAAACACCACGAACGGGTTCCCGCTGTCCAGGACCACCGCGCCCGTCTGGCAGCACTCGCAGACCCGCGGATCCACCACCCGTTCGGTACCCAGCCGACCGTCTCGTGCCAGCGTGCAGTACCGCAGTGCCATCTCACCCCCCTTGACGACCATCTTCCGCCCATCGAGCCAGAACACGCCGAAAGTATTCTTGTCCACCGGGACGATCGACACGAAGCCGTGTTCGGTGGGAGTGCCGTCACGGTGCGGTGAGACGGCCTTCGACCAGGATCGGCCCCGGTTGTGCGAGAGGCTCAGCTTGACGTCGTAGGAGTAGGTCCCCGCCGAGCTTTTCTGCAGCCAGTGGGCAACCAGTGTCCCGTCAGGCAACGCACACAGTGACGGGAAGTCGGCCCAGTTGACGAACCAGTTGTCCCCGGCGGCGATCGGTCTCGGCATCGACCAGCCATCCGTGTTCCAGGACGAGAACTTCAGGGTGGCCATCCGCCCCGGTCCTCGTTCGATCCAACTCAGGTACAACCGGCCGTCGGATCCTCGCAGCAGGTTGGGTTCACCACTGGCAGCGGCTGCGGGACAGGGCACCTTGACGGTGCCCGACGCGTCCGCACCGTCGGCGGTGTTGGTGACGACACACAGCAGGGTGCAGGTGAGAAGGAACTTCACGGGTGCTCTTTCCTGGCATGCAACCGGTGCCACGTCGGATCAACGACCGGGGCGGCAAGATCGTGGAGCACCGCCGCGGGCGACTGCCAACTCATCCGAGCAGTTCGTAGATCGGGTCGCCGTGGTAGATGTGGTGAGGACGTTCGAGTTCGTCCTTCCATGCGGCGGTGTGCGGGATGCCCAGCGCGTGGTACATCGTCGCGGCCATGTTCTCGGGTTTCATCAGCGAGGAGGCCGGGTAGCCGGCGATGGAGTCGGAACTGCCGACGACGGTGCCACCCTTGACGCCACCACCGGCGAAGAACGCCGTCTGCACCGCTCCCCAGTGGTCACGGCCCGGCTTGTAGAAGACCTTCTCGAGAGTCGAGAGCTTCGGTGTGCGACCGAACTCGCCGGCCATCACGATCATCGTCGACTCGAGCAGGCCGCTGTCCTCGAGATCGTCGAGCAGGGCACACAGCGCCCGGTCGGTCGGAGGGAAGAGCTGGTTCTTGAACCGGGAGAATGCCTCACCGTGAGTGTCCCAGGTTTCGTTGTTGCCCAGGTTGACCTGGATCAGCGGCACACCGGCCTCGGTCAATCGGTAAGCCATCAGCAGTGACCACCCGAAACTGTTGGCCCCGTACCGTTCCTGGGTCTTCGCGTCGGCGTGGGTCACGTCAAAGGCGTTGCGGATCCTGGGATTGGTCAACAGCGAGATCGCCGACTCGCGTTCGCGGTCGTACGACTGGGCCTCGGCCGAATCGGCCAGCTTGCGGCGCTGGTCGTCGAGCGTGTTCAGCAGGGTCCGCCGCGCGTCAAGACGTCCGCGTGTCAGGCCGGCCGGCAACTTCAGGCTGGGAGCCTGGAACACTCGGGCGTCGGGACTCTTGGGAGGATTCCGGGTGGAATCGGAAATCGAGAAGCCGGGGACGGCTCCACGCCAGAGCGGGTTGCCGTAGGGCAAGGCCTCGATGAAGTACGGGTCCCGCTGAGCCCCCATCAGTCCACCGTAGATCCCGGGGATCGTGCCACCCTGCCAGTGGATCAGTCGTTCGGGAAGCACGATGGCCGGCGGCAGGTTGTTTCGCTGCGGCGGCAGCGAGTAGCCGGCCACCGACATGATTGACGGGAAATCGGTTGGTCGGGGAACACGGTCGCCCTTGAATCCGGGGGTCGCGCCCGAGCGGCCGGTCAACATGAAGTAGTGACCCAGCGTGTGTCCGTTGGTGCGGTGAGTCAGTGAACGAACCAGTCCCCAGTGGCGGCTGCGCTGAGCCAGGCCCGGGAGGTGCTCACAGATGTGCACACCCGGTGAGGCGGTCTGAATCGGATTGAACTCGCCGCGAATGCCGTCGGGGGCGTCGGGCTTCAGGTCGAAGCTGTCCTGCTGGGCCAGTCCCCCGGAGAGAAAGATGTAGAGGACCGTCTTGGCCGAACCGCCGCCGGGAGCGACCTGTTGCGAATCGGCAGCCTGCAACGCCTGCAGGTGGTTGGTGCCCAGGCCCATCAAGCCCAGGGCACCAGCTTGCACGGCTGTGCGCCGTGAGACCGGTGCGTGCTGCCAGGGAGAAATCGGATGTCGGGTCATCGTGGCTTCGACCGGCAGAGGAAACGAAACGATGGGACCAGTTTACCAAGTCCTGTCGTTCAGTGAATCGTCAATCCGAGTCAGCGGGCCACCGACGCCAGCAAGTCGCGAATGGCAATGGCCAGGTGACGGTGTCCCAACGGGGTCGGATGGCAGTCATCGTGAATCAGGTCGCGGTTGAAATGTCCGCCGCGTTCATTCTGCACCCGGTCGAACAACGCGCGGGCATCCAGCAACTCACACCCGGCATCCTCGGCCGCACGTCGGATCTCACTGTTGATACTCAATCGGCCACCGAGGTGCCCCACCATCTGTTCGCGACACAGAGCGAACGCATTTTCCGCCTCGCCGGGCCGATTCAGCTCGACCAGGCATTCGCCTTTCAGGTAGTGGAGGATTGGCGACTCACAGTCCGGTTGTTCGGCCGCCTGCAGCGATTCCAACGCTCGAGCCGGCAGCGAATCACCAAGGAACGTGGTGGCCAGGACGATGGCCCGGCGAATCGAACCCTCTCGATCGGGATCCGATACCAGTGGCTGACGGTGGTTCCAGGCCGGAGCGAGTCTGTAGTTGAACGGCACGGTGACCAGGACCACTCGGGAACTCTTCAGAATGCGTGCGATCTCGACCAGGTTGCGACGGAACTCATCGAGATATCTTCGCTTGGCGTTCTTCCAGAGTTGCGGATCGAACCGTCGAAGGTCTTCGGGGTGCCTGAGTGCGTAGGTGAATCCGGTCAATTCGACGTGCAGTCGAAATGTCGATTCGAACTTCGCCAAGTGTGCGTCACGGGCCGAGTCGAGTGACCGTCGCCGCTGCCATCGGAAGACGAGGTACTGGATTCCTGACAGGCTCCGGCTGTGGGCCAGGTGAGTCAGGATGTGCCGCGCGGCGTTGCCGGTCGGTGCGTCTGAGGGACCATGTTGCGTTGGCCTGGCCCGGTCGGTGCTGTCGCCGGGGCGGAGGCAGGTCGCGGTTCGCCAGTGGACCCACTCGTTGTTTCCGGCGAAGACGATGACGACGTCGGGTTGGAAGTCGCCGGCGATCTTGTTGGCGATGGGGACGAGGTCATGAGAATTCCAGCCGGGGTAGGCGGTGTTGTGGACCCGGACAGCCGAAAACTCGATTCTCGATCCGGCGGCGGGTGGTCGATTCAGAAGCCGGCGAAGTTGTCCGGACAGCGAGTCACTTTCGTTGTAGGGATACCCGTAGGCAGCCGAGCCGCCGAGGATGAAGACCTGTTTGCCGGATGTGGCGATTTCGGCATCGGCCGACAGAGGCTCCTGTTCGGTCGCGTGCCGCGCGTCGGGAATCACACGGCCGCCGACGACCAATTCGGCACTCGTCCCGGGCAGGTCACGATGCGGACGGACAAACAGCCGCGGGTCGTCGTTGTGGAGGTCGGCTGGAGAGGTGAAGGGCGAGGCGGCCGGTTGGACCGACGGCGATGTCTGCATCTCGTGGTCTATGGCCTGTTGGCGGTAACCGACCAGCAATCGTCGTCGGAATTCCCAGATCGAGTCGGCCAGCCAGGCGGTTCCCTCGATGGCCCCCAGCAGTATCAGCAGGAACAACCAGCGGGGACGTCGATGCTGCTTGGGGCCGGTGATCACGCTGCTCCGGAGCCGCTGCCGACTCGGTCACTTGGTGGTTCGCCAGTGCAGACGACATTCCAGTGGCCAGTCGGTGCAGATGCCGTCCATACCGCTGGCTCGTGCCCGGTCCCAGATATCGGGGCGACGGTCGCCGATATACAGGCTCAGCCAGACCTGTTTCTTCAACCTGTGGGCCTGTTCCATTTCCTCGCGACCGGGGACGTAGCCGACCCAGAGACAATCGGCCAGGGGGTCCTTCAACGCGGTGGCGAACTGCTTCGAATCGTAGATCTTCACGATCGTGGTTCGCAGTTTCCGATTGGCTGCCTTGAAACGCCGGCTCGATTCGGCAGGCTGACCGAAGGCGAACAACTGGTCGAACAGGTCGTATCTCTTGACCACTTGCACGATCTTCGCCTCGATGCCCGGTGAGATCACCTTCATGTTCAGCGCGATCGTGATCGGGGTGCGTTGTCGCCGCTTGATGAGACCGAAAGCCTCGTCGAGTGTCGGCACCTTCAAGCCGCGAAACCTCGGATGGAACCAACTGCCGGCATCGAGTTTCCGGATCTGGGCCAGCGTCAGATCACCGATCTTGCCGGTGCCGTTGGTCGTGCGATCGACCGTGTTGTCGTGGATCACGACCAGTTGCCCATCCCTGGTCTGGTAGACGTCCAGTTCGATCGACTCGCCCAGCGCGATCGCCGCCTCGAAGGCCGGCAGCGTGTTCTCGGGCGCGTGGCGAACCAGTCCCCGGTGAGAGAGCAGGATCGGCTCGGCGGGGACCGGTTTGGTTTGGGCGACGGCAACCGGATTCGCGGCGAACGAAATTACGACACCGGCGGCGACCAGGTGAAGGCAGAGCCGACGAGGAAGGGTGAGACCCGTGAGCATCGGTGTACCTGCTTGTCGTGAGGCGGCGGACATGTCGGTGATCGCGTCCCGAGCCTAACCTGTCTGCAGCACACATGCGAACCGGGGCCAGTCGACTCGGTTCGGGCCGATGACATCACCGGCAGCGGGCTGGCTCTGGTGTTTCGACGGCGGATGCGATGGAAGGAGCAGACGTTTTCCTGCATAGTGAGTCCAATCAAGGTGATCGGGGATGTGTCGATGGGTGTTCAAATCACCGGATGGACAAGAGGGCTGCTCTGGTGTGTGGCCGTTCTCCTCTCTACGGGTTCGCTCGGGGCGGCCGATCGGTTTTCTCTGGAGAAGGGAGACGTGGTCGTGGTGACCGGCGGCACCAACATGGTCCGCCTGCAGCAGTCCGGTCACCTCGAAGCCGCGCTGACCCGGGCGTTTGCATCGTCTCGTCCGAAGTTCCGGGACCTGGCGTGGGAGGCCGACACGGTCTTTCGGCTGGGGACCGTGATCGAACGCTGGCGGCCTGATGGATTCGGGAAACGTGACGAGCAGTTTCGACGGGTCGGTACGACGGTTGTCATTGCGCAGTTCGGCCAGCTCGAATCCCTGTCGGGCCGCGGCGGACTCGAGCGGTTCACCAGGGCCTACGGCGAACTGATCGCGTCGTGGCAGAAGCAGGCCCGGCTGATCGTGCTGGTCACCCCGTCGCCTTTCGAAGAGCCACCCACTCGGGCAATTCCCGACCTGTCGATGAGAAACGCCGACCTGGCGTTGTACGTGGAGGCCATCTCGAAACTCGCTGCCGACCGCGGGCTGGTCCTGGTCGACCTGTTCACCAGGTCCCGCAACGGACTGACCGACAACGGAATGCACATCACGCCGGCCGCCCAGGCTTACGTCGCCCATGCGATTCTCGGACAGTTGGGCGTCGAGTTTCCCGGGAAGAAGATCCTGGAGCCTCTCCGGCGTGCGGTCATCGAAAAGCACCGCCTGTGGTACGACTACTGGCGACCGGCCAACTGGAAGCTGCTCTACGGTGACGACTCGCGGCGGCAGTTCACCCGGGGCGGGGCCGACTACATTCCGTTCCGCGAGGAGTGGAAGAAGCTGTTGCCGTTGATCGATCGGGCCGAGCAGCGTGTCTGGACGGTTGCCGACGGCAAGCAGGACCCCGGCAACAATCGGCCGAGGCCCGAGGTGCTGCACGCGGCCCCGCAGGCCAACATCAAGGCCGAACTCGCGTCGTTCGCCGTCCCGAAGGGGTTCCAGGTCAACCTGTTCGCCTCCGACAAGCACGGGCTGACCTCGCCGATTGCCATTCGATGGGATCCGGCCGGTCGCATGTACGTGGCCGTGACCACCACCTACCCCCACGTGTTTCCCGGCGACCTGCCCAACGACAAGATCATCCGGCTCGAAGACACCGACGGCGACGGTGCGGCGGACAAGTCGACCATGTTCGCCCAGGGACTGAACATTCCGACGGGGATCGAGTGGGGAGACGGCGGGATCTATGTCGGCCAGAACACCGAGATCCTGTTTCTGGAGGATACCGACGACGATGGTCGGGCCGACCGGCGTCGCGTGGTGCTGGGCGGGTTCGGCAACGGAGACTCGCACCAGACGATCAATTCGTTCATCTGGAGCCCCGGTGGCGAACTGTATTTCGGACAGGGAGACGGGTGCGAGTCGCGGGTCGAGACGCCCTGGGGATCGAGCAACCTGTTTCAGGCCGGCTTCTACCGGCTCAGGCCGCGGCGGCTGCAACTGGATCCACTGCTGGATGCCTGCATGGGACCCGGCAACCCGTGGGGTGTGGCCTTCAACGGCTGGGGACAGATCTTCAGCATCGACGGGGCCGGTGGTGTGACCTTCCTGTCGCCCGGGCAGGTGCCGACAACTCACCAGTTGAAGCTCCGACGCATCGGCAATCCGGGCGGCTACTGCGGGATCGGGTACCTGGACGGCCGTGGTGTGCCCGAGTCGATGCGGGGCGATTTCGTGATCGGTGACTTCAAGCCCAACCGCGTCAAGCGTTTTTCGGTTCGTGAGGACGGCGGCGGGTTCTCCCTGCAATGGCGGGAGCCGCTCCTGCAGTCGAGGCACCGCAACTTCCGCCCGGTTGACGTCAAGCAGGGGCCCGACGGGGCGATCTACATCGTCGACTGGTACAACCCGGTGACATGCCACCAGGACGACGCCTATCGCGATCCGGCACGAGACAAGGCACACGGGAGAATCTGGCGGCTGGTCCACACCGAGTCGGCCCGGTCGATTCCCAAGGTTCCCAACCTGGCCAGGGCACCGATCGCCGGGGTGCTCGAGGAACTGAAGTCACCCGAACACTGGACGCGTTACCAGGCCAAGCGGGCGCTGACGACCAGGAACCCGGACGGAAGTGTCGAGGCACTGGATGACTGGATTCGGACGCTGGATCCCAAGGACCCCCGTTACGAGCATCATCTGTTCGAGGCGTTGGGCGCGTTCGAGACACTCGAAGTCGTCCGGCCCGGATTGCTCGATCGTCTGCTGCAGGCCAGGGACCATCGTGCCCGGGCCTATGCGGCTCGCGTGGTCGGACGGTGGCACGATCGCCTGGATGATCCGCTGGGGAGATTGGCTCTGAGGGTGGTCGATGAGCATCCCCAGGTGCGGATGGAGGCGGTGATGGCCTGTGCGGCGATTCCGTCGCCGCGGTCGATCGAGGTGGTTGCTCGCGTGGTCGACAAGCCGAAAGACGGGTGGATCGACTACGCCTTCAAGCAGGCGGTGCATCACCTGGTGCCTCACTGGATGCCCGCCTTCCGCAAGGGGCAGGTCGCGTTCCAACAGCCCGGCCATTTGGCGGCCGTGTTGAACGAAGTCGGTGGCCGTGATGCCCTGGCAAGCCTGAAGCGGTTGCTCGATGGCGAAGATCTCGATCGGGCGACCAGGTCGGCTGCGATCTCGGCCGTATTGGCCGTCGGTGGTCCCGATGACCTCCGGGCGTACGGGCTCGATGAGAAGCGATTCACTCGAGATGGACGCTACGACGCGGCACTTCATGCCGAAGCGTTGGGCCGATTGATCGAGGTGACTCGGTTCCGCAAGGTGCGGCCGGCGGGAGACCTGGTCGCTTTGCTGGGAGGTTTGATCGCCACGGACCATGCCCAGGTGCAGGCCCGTTCGCTGGAACTGGCGGGTCTCTGGAACGTGACCCGCACCGGAGACGCCATCCTGGCCGCAGCGGGCAATGATCGACTTCCGGTGACGGTGCGGGAAGCCGCGTTCGGAGCCCTGGTCGCATTGAAAGTGCCCGCCGGTCGCGGGGTGCTCGAAAAATTCACCACGGCTCCGCATCCGGCTCCGTTGCGGTCGGCAGCCGTACGCTCACTGGTCTCGATCGATCTCCAACTGGCGGCCCGGCGGGCGGCCGAGTTGTTTGACGGCGAGAAGCTGGCAGCCGACGACACCACGGCCACGCTGGCTGCGTTCGTGAACCGGACCGGTGGTGCCCAGTCGCTGGCTGCGGCCATGAAGTCGCGAAAACTGAAGCCGGAAACGGCCCGTCAGTTGTTGAGATCACTGTTCTCGACCGGTCACTCGGATCGGGAGCTGCTCGGGGCGTTCAACACCGCGCTGGGTGCATCGGCCAAGGCTCCCGATTACAACGAGCAGTTCGTCAAGCGGCTGGTCGGAGACGCGGCCAAGTCGGGTGACGTGGCACGCGGCGGCGTGTTGTTCAAGAACCTGGCCTGCGTGTCGTGTCACAAGGTGGGCGGCAGCGGTGGCACGATCGGGCCCGACCTGACGGCGATCGGGACGACGTTGTCGCCCGAGCGGATTGCCGAAGAATTGTTGTGGCCCAACAGGCAGGTCAAGGAGGGATTTTCGGTGGTCCAGGTGGTCACCGCGGACGGCAAGATCCACCAGGGGTACCAGCGGAAGACCAAGGACAGCCAGGCAACCGGTGACCTGGTGCTGCAGGACCTGGCGACCCGAAAACTGGTAACGATCAAGAAGGAGAGCATCGAGGTGAAGAAGGTCACCGGCAGCGTGATGCCCGCCGGCCTGACCGCCGTGCTCTCTCGCGTGCAACTTCTCGACCTGGTCCGTTTCCTCTCGGATCTGGGCAAGATCCGTTAGTCGTCGAGTTTCGGCTGCCTGGCTGGCCTCGAGTGTTTCAACACGAATTCGGCCGCCATCCCGTAGGCGTTGTCGATGGCACTGTGACCCAGGCTCGGCCCGATGATCAGTTCGATCGGAACCGGAGCCGTGGGGGATGCCTTGACGGCGGCCCGGACGAAATCGCGGACGGTGGCCATGCAACTGTCGGTGCTGACTCGCTGGTCGGAGTTGCCGATGCTGATCCAGATGTGGCGGCCGGCCAGCCTGGTCGCCAGGGACGAGGCGTCGTAGGGGCGGGCCTGTTCTGCCGTGACCCCCTGGAATTCTCTGAGCGCCCGCAGATCGGTGACGGGTGAAACACAAACAACCGTTCGCACTCGCGGTTCAGCGGCCGCCAGGTGCAGGGCACAGAAGCCGCCCCGGGAGGTGCCGCCCGCGGCCACCTGTTTGGGGTCGGTGTACCTGTTCGAGACGAGCCATTCGAGCACGTCGCGGCAGCGTTCAGTGAACGGCTTTACGGGATCCTGGCCCGTTTTGACCCGATGGGCCCAGCCGGACAGGGCGGAAGGCTCGTTCGGTTTGCGGTCGCGTCCATGACAGGGCGGATCGAGCGTGACATAGAGCCACCCGTGTTTTGCCAGTTGCCGTCCGGTCGTGGTGTAGATCAGGGACTTGGCCATGTCTTCGACCGAAGTGGCGAAGACGAAGAACGTGGGGGACGGCCGTTTGGGTTTGGTCCCGAACAGGCCAAACCGGGTCCCCGTGGGGGTCGTCAGCACCCGCATCGCCGGCGGGTCGTCGGCTGAGGGGAAACTGAAGGAGTAGAGCGTGGCGTTCTCCAGGAGGAAACGCAGCAGCAGCGGTGTCTTGTCGAGCGTCTTCGGATCGAAGTCGTCTGGCCATGAGACCGTTCTGTCGGTCACGTCTCCGGTGATGGGGTGGGACCGGGCGAGCGTCCGGCCGGCGCGGCTGACCAGTTCGACCCGCACGCTTCCGGCCCTGGCGTCGGCACTGATTCGCAGGTGGTCCGCCGGGCCCGTGACCGGCTTGGTCGTCACCGTTCCGGGCCGGTTCTTTTCGGTGGTGGCGTAGCCGGCGAACCCGTCGGGACGGAGCGTGGCCAGGCACAGGCTCGAGTCGTACTTTTCGAGATGGGGATCGGGTCCACCGCCGTAGTAGAGACGGATTTCGCGGTCGTTGATGATCGGGGCCACCGCCGGGTAGGTCATTCCCCAGTCGTAGTCGCCCTTTTTGGTCGAGCAGGGGATCAACGGCGTGCCGGGCTGGATGTGATGCCAGTGGACCGTGTCGGGGCTCCAGGCCAGTTCGGTCTGGACCCGGCTCCCCCGGTCGTATTGGAGGATCGTCGCCAGCCCGATGTAGATGCCGGCGTGGTGGAAGACCGGCATCGAGTAGAGCTGACGCTGCTTGCTGCCGCGGAAGACGGTGGCCGGTTGAGACCATCGCAGATGGTCGGGACTCTCCATGCGTTCCACCATCCGCTCCCCGTCACGCCAGCTGCGGGTGATGCCGACGTACTTGCCGAGGGTCGGAGCCCAGAAGGCGTTGTTGTGGGTGTCGCCGCGAGGGGTCCGCGTGGAAATGCTCGGGGCCGACCAGTGGATGCCGTCGGCCGAAAACCGGGAGGCCATTTTCCAGGTGGTGTTGTTGATCTTCCAGAAGAACATCTTGAATCGCCTGGCCGGGTCCTGTTCGTGGTGGTCGAGCCTGACACCGCGGCCGTGGCCGCCGCTGCCGATCACGAGGTTGTTCTTCCTGGACCCCTTGAACTCGACCAGTCCCAGTTCCGGCTTGTGCCACTTCACCCCGTCGGTGGACTGGGCGTAGCACAGGCCATCGAAATGCCCGCTGCCCCAGGCCAGGTACCAGCACTTGTAGAGCTTGGCTTTGTCGTCGTAGGCCACGTTGGGATAGAGGTTGTCGAGGTTGATTTCCCAGGGCTTGTCACGGCCGAAGAACGGATTGGCGGGATGCTTGACCACGGTGCCCACCTGCAGCCGGACACCGTCGACCGAGTCGATGATCCGCGAATCCAACACCAGGTAGCGAGATCGCCCGGACGGGACGGTCCGGGCGGGTTCGGCGGAGGTGACCGGCGTGGCCGTCACCAGGCTGACCACGCCGGAGAACAGCAGCAGCGAGGGGAAGGCTCTTTTCATCTGTTGGGTTCCGCCGACCGAGGACGCTGGGCCTGGATTTCCTGGATGGGCAGTCTCACCTGAACCGGGCCCGGGGATCAAGCACGCCATCGTCTCGCGGGCTTGGGATCGGAGCGGGAATAGTCAATAGTGACCACCACGCCGCACGTCTCGAAGCCCGATGCAGGCACAATCATGCGACCGATTTTCGACGGACACGGTGACCTGGCCCTGTTTGCGATCTCGTACAACCGGGATCAGACAGAGACGGCCGAGGTGATCAACCGGCGTGAAGAAGGGATGACCGATACGTTCGGCCGAGGGTGTGCGGCCAACAGCCTTCCGGAAATGCGGCGTGCCGGAGTCGGCATTTGCCAGTCGAGCCTGGCGGCCCGGGTGGCCGCCAAGGCCAGGCCGACGCTGCGGTCGGACCTGAACTTCGCCACACATCACATGGCCTACGCGCATGCCCACGGGCAACTGGCCTATTACCGGGTGCTCGAGCAGCAGGGCGAAGTGTGTCTGATCCGTTCGGCTGAAGAAATGAACAGCCAGTGGCAGACGTGGGAAACCGCCACCGACGAGGAACGACTCGAACTGCCGATCGGGATCATCGTGGCGATGGAGTGTGCCGACCCGATCGTCGAACCGTCCCAGGCCGAACTGTGGTGGGCGGACGGACTGCGAAGCGTGATGCTCTCGCACTTCGGTCACAGCCAGTACGCAGCCGGCACGGGTGTCACCGGACCGCTGACGGCGAAGGGGGTCGAACTGCTGGCCGAGTTCGAGCGGCTGGGCATGATCCTCGACCTGTCACACACCTCCGAGGAGTCCTTCTACGAATCACTCGACCGGTTCACCGGTCCGGTGATCGCCAGTCACAACAACTGCCAGGCCCTGGTGCCCGGAGATCGGCAACTCTGCGACGATCAGATCGGGCGGCTGATCGAACGCGGCGGCGTGATCGGTGCCGTGCTCGACGCCTGGATGCTGGTGCCCGGATGGGTGCACGGGACCTCCAGGCCCGAGGAGGTGGACATGGGGGCCGTGGCCGACCACATCGATCACGTCTGCCAGCTGGCCGGGAATTCCCGGCACGCGGCGATCGGCAGCGACATCGGCGGAACCAACCACATGCCACACGACTTCCGCACCACCTCCGACCTGCAGAAACTCGACTCGCTGCTGGCCGACCGCGGTTACGACGACCGGGACATCGACAACATCTTTCACCTCAACTGGCTCGAGTTCTTTCGGCGCGAGCTGCCTTAGCGGGGGAAGGTGATGGGCCGGACGGCGGATGTCGTGATTGTCGGTGGAGGTGTGACGGGGCTGTGCACGGCCCTGGCTCTGAAGGAGCGGGGAGCGGGCCGGGTCGTGGTGCTCGAGCGGCACTTCACCGGGGCGGGGCAGTCGGGGCGGGCGGCTGGTGTGATCCGCGGATGCGTGGGGCACCCGACGGTCGCCGCGACCCAGCTGGAAGGCCAGGAGTTCTACGGGACGTTTGAATCGCGGTACGGGATTCCCGTCGAGGTCCATCGAACCGGTTACCTGCTGGTGGCTCGATCTCACGAGCGTGCTCACGTGGAGACCACGGTGGCGGTGGCCGAAAGTGCCGGTTGCCGATTGGGCCTTGTCGCAGCCGAGGAGGCCGCCGAGATCCAGCCCGGACTGGATGCCGATCCGGCCGGGGTGCACGTCTTTGAGCCGGGAGGACTGTATGTCGATCCGGCTCCGGCCACCCAGGCGATTCGGCTGGCCGCGACGGCCGCGGGCGTGTCGATTCGGGAGGGTTGCGAGGTCGGTGAGATCGTGGCGGAGGGCGGACGTGTGACAGGCGTCACGAGTGCTGACGGCAACGTGTCAGCGGGGATCGTGCTGGTGGCGACATCGGTCTGGGGCACACCCCAACTGGCTCGTCTGGGGATCGACGTCCCGGTCCGTCCGCACATTGCCCAGATGGCGTTCTTTCATGTCCCCACGGGCTCCGGCCAGCGACTGCGGACCACGTTGTTTGATTCGCGGGCCGGTCTCTACATGCGACCCGAGGGGACAGCCCAGATGTTTGTCGGACGCAAGGAACGGGACTTCCACGATCCGGATGGACCGTTGGTCGATCCGGATGACTACAAGCAGACCGCCGAGTACGGTGCGGTTGAGCGGATGCACGCGGGGCTGTCGATCACGTTGCCGTCGATGCGGGACGGATTCGTCCACCGGACCTACGCGTGCACCTACGATGTGACCCCTGACGAGATGCCGATCCTGGAGCAGGCCGTCGAGATCGACGGACTGTTCTTTGCCGTGGGGTTCAGCGGCGGCGGCTTCTCGGCAGCCCCGTGGGTGGGGCGACGGATGGCCGAGTCGATCACCTCGGGCGAAAAACCCCGCGAGATCGAACCGTTCAAGCTGGAACGGTTCGAGACGGGGGAGACGATCGCGTGGAGCAATACGCCCGACTGAACGGCGGCGGGTCAGATCAGCTCTTCGATCGGGGCACCGTGGTTGAGCACCGGGATCGGCCGGTTTTGGTGGTCGATGAAGATCGTGTGCGGGTCGACGCCCAGCACGTGGTACATCGTCGCGAAGAGGTCCTGGGCGTGCGAGGGCCGATCGACGGGATAGCCGCCGATCGAGTCGCTGCGGCCGATCACCTGGCCCGTTCTCAGTCCGCCGCCGGTGATCAGGGCCGAGAAGCAGTCGGCCCAGTGGTCGCGACCGCTCTGGTCCGTCTGGTTGCCCGTGGTGATCTGGCCCACCTTGGGTGTGCGTCCGAATTCGCCGATGACCATCACCATCGTTTTTTCGAGCATGCCGCGGTCGGCCAGGTCGCCGATCAGCGTGGACACCGCCCGGTCGATCTGGGGCAGCAGCTTCTCGAGGCGGGGGAAGGCCGTGTTGTGCGTGTCCCAGTCCTGGCGGAGCCCGCACTGGATCAGGGTGAAGGTGACACCGGCTTCGATCAGCCGGCGGGCCAGCAGCGCGCCTTGTCCCCACTCGTGGGATCCGTAGCGTTCGCGGAGGCCCGGCTTTTCACGGGACAGGTCGAACGCGTCGCGGACCTGGTGCTGCAGCAGCAGGTCCATGCCCTGGTTGGTGAAGTCTCGGGTCTGCCGGATCGAGAGGGCGGCCGGGCCCTGGCCACGGAATCGGTCGAGCAGCGACAGCAGATCCTGTCGCTGCTGCAGCCGTGGTGTGGAGAGTCCGTCGCGGAGCTCCAGGATCGGCACGGTGAACTTCTGGGTGGTCGACGCCGGCAGATGGCCGCTCTCGAAGGGCTCGTGCCGCGAGCCCAGGTAGGCGGCCGCCCCGAAGGGGGATCCGATGTACTCGTGATGAAAACTCCAGGGGATGCCCACGTAGGCCGGCATGCCGGTTCGGCGGGGGCCGCACAAACGCGACGTGATCGATCCGAACGACGGCGTCTCGATCACCGCGCGGCGGGTGCCGCCCCGCGTGCCCATCCGTCCGGTCATCATCTGGTGCTCGGCGGGGGCATGGCTGTTGTTGCCATGGTGCAGTGAGCGGATGACGCTGTAGTTGTGGGCCTGGGCGGCCAGCAGCGGCAGGCGGTCGCAGATCTGCAGGCCGGGGACGGTCGTCCCGATCGCCCCGAACTGCCCCCTGACGTTCTCGGCGGCCTCGGGCTTGGGGTCGAACGTCTCGTGGTGAGACGGGCCGCCGTCGAGGAAGAACATGATGCAGGAGGTGTTGGGTCGAGGTCTGGCTGCCGGGGCCGCCAGCAGTGACGAGGCCGCTCCTCCCAGGCCCAATGACCCCAACTGGATCATTGTCCGCCGCGACAGCAACGACAGGTCGGACTGCAACGGGTGCATGCGGTGCAGTCTAACGGCTGAATCGTCTCCAAACCAATCGATCTTTATTGTCGAGACGATCGCGCGGAGCAACACACCCGGGTGAATGCCGGTGGTCTAGACCAGTTCTGAGATCGGGGTGCCGTGGTTCAGCACCGGGATCGGCCGGTTCTGGTGGTCGATGAAGATCGAGTGCGGGTCGATGCCCAGGACGTGGTACATCGTGGCGAAGAGGTCTTGTGCATGAGTGGGACGCTCGACGGGGTACCCGCCGAGCGCGTCGCTTTTGCCGATGACCTGGCCCGTTGTCAGGCCACCGCCGGCCATGAGAGCCGAAAAACAATCGCCCCAGTGATCGCGCCCGGCATTCTTGTTGATCTTGGGTGTTCGGCCGAATTCTCCGATGACCATCACCATGGTGCTCTCGAGCATGCCGCGGTCAGCCAGGTCGGACAGCAGCGTGGCGACGGCCCGGTCGAGTCGCGGAAGGAACTTGTCGAGGTTGGTGAAGTTGGCGCTGTGCGTGTCCCAGTCCTGACGCAAGCCGCACTGGATCAACGTGAAGGTGACACCCGCCTCGACCAGCCGGCGGGCCAGCAGGGCGCCCTGGCCCCATTCGTGAGGCCCGTATTGTTGACGGATGGCGGATGTTTCTCGAGACAGGTCGAATGCGTCGCGGACATGTTGTTGCAGCAGCAGGTCCATGCCCTGCCTGGTGAAGTCCCGGATCTGTCCGATCGCCGGGGCGGCCGGTCCCTGGTGCCGGAACTGGTCAAGCACCGAGAGCAGGCTCTGCCGCTGCTGCAGACGCGGCGGAGAGAGCCCGTCCTGGAGTTCGAGGACGGGGACCGTGAATTTCGCGGTGGTCGAGGCCGGCAGATGGCCGCTCTCGAACGGTTCGTGGCGCGATCCCAGGTAGGCGGCGGCGCCGAAGGGAGACCCGATGTACTCGTGATGAAAACTCCACGGGATCCCGACGTAGGCCGGCATGCCTAGCCGGCGGGTGCCTCGCAAACGTGAGACGATCGAACCGAATGACGGTGTCTCGATCACCGCTCGCTGGGTGCCGTCACGGGTTCCCATCCGCCCGGTCAACATCTGGTGTTCGGAGGGGGCGTGGCTGTTGTTACCGTGATGCACGGAGCGGACGACGCTGAACCGGCGGGCCTGGGCGGCCAGCAGTGGAAGTCGATCGCAGATTCTCAACCCGGAAACGGCCGTGTCGATGTCACCGAACTGGCCACGAACGGCCTGGGGGGCCTGGGGCTTGGGATCGAACGTCTCGTGGTGAGACGGGCCGCCGTCGAGGAAGAACATGATGCAGGAGGTGTTGGGCCGAGGTCTGGCTGCCGGGGCCGCCAGCAGTGACGAGGCCGCTCCTCCCAGGCCCAATGATCCCAACTGGATCATTGTCCGCCGCGACAGCAAGGACAGGTCGGACTGCAATGGGTTCATACAGGCAGTAACCTAACCCCGGAACCGTCCCCGGGACAATCGATCTTTGTTCCGATCTGTCTCGGAAACGACGCCGCGACCCTTCCCGGGAGAGAGTCCGCATTCAAGTGATCGCGGCGGGCCGCTAGAATAGACCCCTGTGTCACGATGACTGATACGGACGACCTGCGTCCTTTCGACAGGAATCCCATGCCCGTGCGATTTGCCATCCGCCTGGCCGCCGTCGCCGTCCTGGCGTTGCCCGTTTCCTCGCCGGCCGATGCGGCCGAGACGAAGCCGCTGACGTTCGAAGTCGATATTCGCCCGATCTTCCGGTCGCACTGTTACGACTGTCACGGATCGATCAAGGAGAAGAAGGGCAAGCTCGACCTCCGCCTGGCCCGTTTCATGATCGCCGGTGGCGAGACAGGTCCGGCCATCGTGCCCGGTGCTCCGGACAAGAGTTTCCTGGTCAAGCGGCTTCGGGAGGGATCGATGCCGCCGGGTGACATGCGGGTCAGTGCCGAGGAGATCTCGAAGATCGCGGAGTGGATCAGGCAGGGAGCCAAGACGGCTCGTCCAGAGCCCAAGCAGATCGGCGCGGGCCTGGGGATCACTCCCGAGGAGCGGTCGTGGTGGGCCTTCCAGCCGATCTCGCGGCCGCCGGTTCCCGTCTCCGTCGGGAAAGGGCGTGTGCGGACCGAGATCGATGCGTTCGTGCTGGCCCGGTTGAAGGAGAAGAAACTGGATTTCGCGGCGGACGCCGATCGGCTGACACTGGTTCGCCGAGTCTACCTCGACCTGCTTGGCCTGCCGCCGACGTTCGAGCAGGCCCAGGCGTTCATCAACGACAAGCGGGACGATGCCTATCAGCGGCTGGTCGACAACTGTCTCGAATCTCCCCACTACGGCGAGCGGTGGGGGCGGCACTGGCTCGACGTGGCCGGCTACGCCGACTCGGAGGGGTACACCAACGACGATCGCGTGCGGCCCTACGCCTACAAGTATCGTGACTACGTGATCCGGGCGTTCAATGACGACATGCCGTTCGACCGGTTCATCCAGGAGCAGTTGGCCGGAGACGAGATGATCGTCGGGCCGCTGGAGAGCATGGGGCCGCACCAGGTCCGGAAACTGACGGCGACGGGATTCCTGCGGATGGCCGCCGACGGCACCGAAAGCAATCCCGCAGATGCCGCGGTGGCCAAGAACCAGGTCGTGGCCGACACGATCAAGATCGTCAGTTCGTCCCTGCTGGGCCTCTCGGTCGGTTGTGCCCAGTGTCACGACCACCGCTACGACCCGATCTCGCAGGTCGACTACTATCGCATCCGGGCCATCTTTGAACCGGGATACGACTGGAAGTCCTGGCGCAATCCCAGCCAGCGGCGGGTGTCGCTCTACACCGACGCACAGCGGGCGGTCCGTGCCGATGTGCAGAAAGAGGTCGACGTTGTCAACAAGGAGAAGAACGCCAAGCAGCAGAAGTACATCCAGGAGGCGCTCGAGAAGGAATACGCCCGCTACGGCGAACCGCTGCGGAGTGAAATGCGGAAGGCCAAGACGACTCCGGGAGACAAGCAGACCGACAAGCAGAAGGCCTTGCTGAAGAAGTACCCCAACCTCAACGTCAACGGCGGAAACCTCTACCAGTACAATTCGAAGCGGGCCGACGAGATCAAGGCCTATGCACCGAAGATCGCCAAGATCAAGGCGAGGATCCCGGTCGAGGACTTCGTGCGGGCGTTGACCGAGAACATCGGGAAGCCCGGCGGGCAACCCAGGACGTTTCTGTTCCACCGCGGGGACCATCGCCAGCCCAAGCAGGAGGTGGCTCCGGGGGGGCTGACGGTGACGGCTCCGGAAGGGGCCCGGTTCGCCATCGGCGGTGACGATGCTCAGATCAAAACGAGTGGTCGTCGGCTGGCGTTTGCCCGCTGGCTGACCAACGGCCGGCATCCCCTGGTGGCCCGCGTGCTCGTCAATCGCATGTGGCTGCACCACTTCGGACGCGGCATCGTGACGACACCCGACGAATTCGGGAAGCTGGGCACCAAGCCGACCCACCCCAAGCTGCTCGACTGGATGGCGTCATATTTCGTCGAGAGTGGATGGAGCCTGAAGGAACTGCACCGGGTGATGATGAAATCGACCACCTACCGTCAGGCCGCGTTGCGGCACTCCGAAGGAGATGCCCTGGATGGGGCCAATTCCCTGTACTGGCACAAGACGGTCCAGCGACTCGATGCCGAGATCCTGCGGGATCGGATCCTGGTTGTCAGCGGGACCCTGGACCGCAAGATGTACGGTGCTCCGATCGGCGTGAAGGCCGACGACGCGGGCCAGATTTCCGTCAGCGGTCCGGACCGTCGCAGTGTCTACGTCCAGAACCGGCGGACGCAGCCGGTGGCATTGCTGCAGGTCTTCGACCAGCCTGTGATGACGGTCAATTGCAGCAAGCGGGAAAAGTCGACGGTGGCGTTGCAGTCGCTGTTGATGATGAACAGCCAGGTGGTCCTGAAATACGCTCGCGCGATGGCCGATCGAGCCAACAAGGAGACGAAGGCCGGCGAGCACGCCGGGTTGGTCAAGGGGCTGGAGGTTCCGTTTGACCTGAAAACTTACACCGAGAACCTCGGCGTGTGGCGGGTGGGATACGGTCACATTGACACCGCCGACAAGGGCAAGGTTCCCCAGGTGAAATTCACCCGCTTCACGGTGTTCGAGGGCGGCCGCTGGCAGAGTGGCAAGGGGCAGGGCAAGGGGCCGGCCGGATTGTCGTTTCTGACCAAATCCGGTGGACATCCGGAGAACAAGACGACGCGTCCGATCCGTCGCTGGATCGCCCCCGCCGATGGCCACCTTCTGGTCAAGGGATCGCTGGGTTGCCCGTCGAAGAATGGAGACGGTGTGGGGGTGACGGTCTACAGCAGTCGCCTGGGATCGCAGGGCTCGTGGAAGGTCAACGCCGGCGGTGTCGACTACATGGTGGACTTCGACGTCAAGCAGGGAGACCTCATCGACACGATTGTCGACGAGCAGTCGACCAACGAGTCCGATTCGTTCGGCAACGAATTCACGCTGTCGCTTTCAGACACTGCTGCCGGCACGACATCGGCCTTCAAGTCACAGGACGCCGTCGCCGAACCTCCCAAGCCCTCGACCTACACCCCGGGGGCACCGATCGCCGATCAGGTTGTATATGCCTGGCGACTGGCCTACGTCCGACAGCCGACTCGTGAGGAAGCCGAGTTGGCCATCGGGTACATGAAAGGGCAACTGGCCCTGTTGTCCGAGCAGAAAAACAAAAACCCCGTGCGGCAGGCGATGACCAATTTCTGCCAGGCGTTGATCAGTTCCAACGAGTTCTTGTATTCAGATTGAGGATGCAGGGTTGATGACGGATTTCACGAACCAGGACCAATCCGCGTTGCCGTCGGAATCGCGACGCGAGTTTCTTTCCCGGCACGTCCTCGGCCTCGGGTCGGTGGCGCTGGCGACCCTGTTGCAGCAGGACAACCTGCTGGCCACTCCGGCCAATGTCCCTCGCGGACGGGCGTCCTACGACCTGCTGCCCAAGCAGCCGCACTTTGCTCCCCGGGCGAAGTCGATGATCTCGCTGTTCATGCACGGGGGGCCGGCTCACATGGAGCTGACCGATCCCAAGCCCGAATTGACGCGGATGGATGGCAAGACCTTCCAGGGCGACATCGCCTACAGCTTCATCAAGCGGGCCAGCAAGCGACTGCTGGGAGCCCGCTGGAAGTTCCGGCCTCGCGGCGAATGCGGGACCGAGATTTCGGAGTTGTTGCCGAACATCTCCGACATCGTCGATGACATCTGTGTCGTCCGCTCGATGCACACCGGCTACAACGGTCACGAGGTCTCGATTCGCTACATGCACTCGGGCATTCCCTCGGTGACAGGCCGCCCGACGCTCGGGTCGTGGTTGCTCTATGGACTGGGTTCCGAAACCGACAACCTGCCCGCCTACATGGTGATGACCGATCCGGGCGGGCATCCCGTCGACGGGATCCACAACTGGTCCAACGGGTGGATGCCGACGCTGTTCCAGGGGACCGTCCTGCGGCCGAAGAGCCCGCGGATCCTCAACCTCGACGCACCGGCGACGGTGCGTGGGAAGGTCCAGGAGCACAACCTGTCGTTTTTGGCCCAGCTGAACAAGCGGCACGCGAACAGGCACCCGGGTGAAAATGACCTCGAGGCCCGGATCGCCTCTTACGAACTGGCCGCCCGGATGCAGACGTCGGCCAAGGAGGCCCTGGACATCACGCGGGAGACCAGGGCGACCCACCAGATGTATGGACTGGATGATCCGGCCACTCGCGAGTACGGGACCCGCTGCCTGATCGCCCGCCGGCTGGTCGAACGGGGAGTCCGCTTCGTGCAGCTGTTCCTCAACGGCCAGCCATGGGACAACCACAACAACATCAGGTCGTCGCTGCCGGCGGCGTGCCGACGGACCGACAAGCCGGCCGCGGCCCTGGTCAAGGACCTGAAACGGAGCGGACTGCTGGACTCGACGATCGTGCACTGGGGCGGTGAGATCGGCCGGTTGCCGGTTACCGAGGGCGATCCGATAACCGGCGGCCGCGATCACAACGGACAGGGTTTCACCAACTGGCTGGCCGGTGGCGGCATCAAGGGCGGCATGACCTACGGCGAGACCGACGAGATCGGGCACCGGGCTGTCGTCAACAAGGTGACTCCCAACGACTTCCAGGCCACGTTGCTGCACCTCTTCGGGATCGACTACCAGAAGCTGTTCTTCTTCCACAACGGGCAGCAGCAGCAGTTGACCAACGGGCGGCCGGCTCGGGTGGTCAAGGACATCCTGGCCTGAGTCGACCGGAGCCTGGCACCTTGAGACACGTGGAACGACTGAACCTGGTCCTGCTCTATGCAGCAGCCACCGCGGCCACCGCAGCCACCGCAGCCACCGCAGCCACTGCAGCGCCACCGGCTTCGGTTGATGTCGGTTACACGTCGCGGCTCAAGGCGGTCTTCAAGCACCGTTGTTATGCGTGTCATGGTGCGTTGAAGCAGGAAGCGGGCTTGAGGTTGGATACGGGGGCGCTGATCCGCAAGGGGAGCGAGAACGGGGTGGTTGTCGAGCAGGGGGCTGTCGAGTCCTCGGCATTGCTGCAGAAGGTGACCGCCAAGGACCCGTCCGAGAGAATGCCACCGATTGGCAAGCCGCTCGAGCCCGACGAGATCGCTGCAATCCGGAAATGGATTGCAGCGGGCAGCCCGTCACCGGCAGCCGAGGAGCGGGATGTTGATCCTCGTGACCACTGGTCATTCCGGAGGCCGGTGCGCAAGGCGTTGCCTCAGATCAGCCAACCCGGCTGGGCTTACAACTCGGTGGACCGATTCGTCCATGCCCATTACGACCGGCATGGCCTTCGGCCAGTTGCGGATGCCCTTCCGGCGGTGCTCTTGCGACGCGTCCACCTGGACCTTGTCGGACTGCCGCCGTCGGCCGACCAGTTGCAGGCGTTCCTGGACGATCCGTCACAGGCTAACTATCGCCGGGTCGTCGATCGTCTGCTGGCCTCCCCACGTTACGGTGAGCGCTGGGGTCGTCACTGGATGGATGTCTGGCGGTATTCCGACTGGTACGGCCGTCGCAAGGTCAACGACGTCCGCAACAGTGCGCCTCAGATCTGGCGGTGGCGAGACTGGATCATCGATTCACTCAACAGCGACAAGGGTTACGCGAGGATGGTGCAGGAAATGCTGGCGGCCGATGAGTTGGCCGCCAGCGACGATTCGGCCTGGCCGGCCACCGGGTACCTGATCCGCAATTACTTCTCGCTGAACCCCAACGACTGGATGCGGCACTCGGTCGAATACACCGGCAAGGCATTCCTGGGTCTGACCTTCAATTGCGCACATTGTCACGACCACAAGTACGACCCGATCACTCATGAAGACTATTTCCGGATGCGGGCGTTCTTCGAGCCGATGGGTGTCCGGCAGGACCGCGTGCCCGGCCAGCCGGATCCGCCTCCGTATCCGCCCTACGTGTATTCCGGGTCGCGCACGGCCGTGCGGATTGGCATGGTCAGGATCTTTGACGAGCGGCCCGATGCCAAGACGTGGCTGTACACCGGTGGGGATGAGCGGAACAAGGACAAGGAGCGGGGCAGCATCACCGCCGGTGTGCCTGAATTCCTGGCAGAGCTGTTTCCCGAGATCAAGCCGATCGAATTACCGCTCGAGGGCTGGTATCCCGGGTCGCGGCCCAATATCCAGCACACCGTGCTCCAGGAGCAGCGGGAGGCGGTGGCCACTGCAGAGCAGCGGTTGAAGGAGTTCTCGGGGCAACCGGTCAACACCACGGCATTGCAGCAGCAGTTGGCCAAGGCTCGTGCGGCACTGGACGAGGCGATCAAGCAGGCGGTGGCATTGGGGCAGAGCGGGGCATTGGTCGGTCAGCAGTCGCTGTACATCGATGCGGAGACCGGACGGCGGATCGTGCAGAACACCATGCCGGGTCTGAAGTCCGTACCCAAGGGCACCCGTATCTCGTTCCAGTTGAAGATTCTCGAGGACAACCACGTCAACTTCCAGTTGGCCAAGAACACCAAGACGGGGCTTACGGCCCTCTACCTCGCTTTCGTCAACGGCCAGATTATTAGTTACCGACTCAATGGATTCAGTGAATTCACGCTGGGCAAATACGATGTCGCGGCCGGCCAAGTTCATTTCCACGTGACGCTGGTGATCGAACCAGAGGGTGATCGGGCACTGGTGAGTGTTTGGCCGGAGGGAAGCCGGAAGGCTCTGTTTCACGACGTGCCGATCGCTCTGAACGGCTGGAATCCGACGAAGCACCCTCACCAGCCATTCACATTCGATTGTCACGCCGGCACCAAGGTGCTGCTGGACGACGTTCAACTGGTTGCCGGAGGGCAACGGTACTCATGGGGATTCGAGTCGCCGGCGTTTTCTGACGGTGAGGACGTGGCGGGAATCGATGGCTGGCAGATTCACCCCCAATCCGAGCCGGCTGCCACATCGGTGGTCTCGATGATTGCCGGCTGTGAGTCGGCACGCGAGAGCTACACGAAGTTCAAGCAGGTCGAGGCGTCCCTGGCCGCGGCCACGCTAGGTTCGCAGGTGGCTCGTGACGGCCTGGCGGCCAAGCGTCTGAAGCTGGCCAGCATCGAGGCGACTGTGGCTGCCGACAATGCCAAGCGCAAGCTGGTCAACGCGGCAGAGATCCAGGCCCTGTCGCGAGACGCTTACGGCAAGCAGTTGAAGGCGGACACCGCCATGGCGGATTGGCAGATCCTCGAGGCACGCTTCGAACTGGGCCGTGCCAAAGGGCTGCCCCAGGATGACAAGCAGAAGGCGGCGCGTATCAAGGCTTTGCAGCAACAACTCGACGGCGCGCGCAAGACGAAACAGGCAGTCGCAGCCAAGCGGGGCAAGACGCCCGAGTCGACCGCGTACACCCTGATGAGCCGGGTCACCAGCAATACGTCGACCGGGCGGCGGGCGTCATTGGCTCGATTCATCGCCGATGACCGGAACCCGTTGACGCCCCGGGTGGCGGTCAACCACATCTGGCTGCGGCACTTCCATGTTCCGCTGGTCGAGAGCGTCTACGACTTTGGCCGCAACGGCAAGCGGCCGACTCATCCGCAACTGCTCGATTGGCTTGCCGTCGAGTTGGTCGAGCACGACTGGAGCATGAAGCGACTCCACCGATTGATGGTGACCAGCCATGTCTACCAGTTGAGCGATCAGAAGCTGGGACCCGCGGAGACGATCGGGCACAACGTGGCCCGCGACAAGGACAACCTCTGGTACTGGCGTCGCAGGCGGGGTCGGATGGAGGCGGAGGTGATTCGCGACAGCGTCTTGATGCTTGCCGGTCGCCTGGACTCATCGATCGGCGGACAGGTGCTGTTGAATACCCGGGCCCTGTCGACGGCTCGCCGGAGCCTGTACTACGAGGTATACCCCGAGGCGGGGGGGAACATGTTGTTTGCTGAGGTCTTCGATCCGCCGGACCCGGGAGACTGTTTCCGACGCACCGTCACCGTGGTGCCTCAGCAGGCACTGGCCCTGAGCAACAGCGACCTGGTCCAGATGGCTACTGCGGGAACCGCTCGTCATATCGACGGCCCGACGCCCGAGGCCTTCATTCGCAAGGCGTTCGTGCACGTGTTGTCGCGGCCGGCGAGTGATGAAGAAGTCGCCGCCTGCAAGTCCTTCTGGGTGCAGCAGTTGCGTGAAGTGAAAGATGAAGGCCGGGTGCGCGAGAGCCTGGTCAGGGTGTTGTTCAACCACAATGATTTTGTCACGATCCGGTGACGGTCTTCCTCAAGAGCCCATCGGCGACGTGTAAGGAATCCTTCGGATGAGATCGATGCAACGACGAGACTTCCTGGCCGATTTCGGGCTGGGCTTCACCGGCCTGGCCATGGGTTCGATGCTGGCCGCTGACGGCATTGTCCGCGGGGCCACACCGCCCACCGGCGAGTGCCACTTTGCGCCTCGTGCCAAGTCCATCGTCTGGGTGTTTCTCTCGGGCGGCTACAGCCAGATGGAGACGTTTGATCCCAAGCCGATGCTGACCAAGTACGCCGGCAAGACCTACTCCCAGACGCCGTTTCCCAACCCGGTTGAGTCTCCTCTGCACCGGCAACGCTTCCGGAGTGCTCCGGCCGAGGAGATCAACATTCGGGATGTGTACACGAAGATCTTTCCGATGCAGGTGGGGTTCAGGCAGCATGGAGAGAGCGGCATCGCGGTGACCGACTGGTGGCCTCATTTGGCCAAGCAGGTTGACGACATCTGTTTCGTGCGGAACATGTGGACGACCGACAACGATCACGCAGCCGAAAACCAGATCCACACCGGGCGTCACAAGCTGGACGAGACGCAGCCGAGTATTGGGGCCTGGGCTCACTACGGACTGGGGTCGCTGAACGAGAACCTGCCACGTTTCGTTGTCTTGGGTGGGCCGACCCGAACCGACACGCGGCAGTCGATCGACTCGTACTACCTGGGCCCGGCCCATGCCGGCGTCCCCTTGAAACTCAACGACAAGAACCCGCTGGTCTTCGGTACCAGGCCGTCCGGCCAGTCGGCCAAAGGGCAGGCCAACGAGTTCGACCTGGTGGCGAAGCTGAATCGGTTGACGGCCAGGGAACGTCCCGAGGACGACCGGCTGGCGGCGCGGATCAAGTCCTACGAGCTGGCCTTTCGGATGCAGGCGGCCGTGCCTGAAGCGGTGGCGCTGTCAGAGGAAACGACCGGTACTCAGCAGATGTACGGAATCGACCAGGGACCGACGAAGGTGGCCGGGCAGAGACTGCTGGCGGCACGTCGGATGGTCGAACGAGGCGTCCGGTTCGTGCAGGTCTTTCCGTCATCGTACGGAACGTGGGATTCGCACCAGAAGCTGAAGGCCAACCACGCTCGGATGTGCAAGTCGGTCGACAAGCCGATTGCCGGGTTTCTGGCCGACCTGAAACAGCGCGGCCTGATGGACGATGTGGCGGTGGTGTTCTGCACCGAGTTCGGAAGAACTCCGGGTCGCGAGGAACGAGGCAATGCCACCACCGGTCGAGATCATCATCCCCACGGGTTCACCGTCTGGTTGGCCGGTGCGGGGCTCAAGAGCGGCTACGTCCATGGTGCGACCGATGAGTTGGGCTACCACGCCCTGGGCCAGGGCCACTACGTGACCGATCTGCATGCCACCGTGTTGCACCTCATGGGCCTGGACAACCGGCAGTTGGAAGTCCCGGGACGGAAGCGGCTGGACATCGACCGTGGCGAGGTGATCCACGACATCCTGGCGTAGCCCGCCGGTGTCTTCGGGGTCGGGTGATCCGGGCGCGGCCGGGTGAACTGCCGAGGACGTCACCGCCCCTTCGTTGCCACCAGTCGGCTGATGTCGATCAGGTGCAGTTGTCGTCCCTGCCCGGGAATCGGCGCGTCGATGCAGACATACCGGCCCCCGGGGCTGAATCGCGGGTGCGTGTCGACTCGCCACTCGCCGGTGTAGACCTTCGGCAGCCGGAACTGGCCGAGGTCGTACCGCTTTTTCGTGTTGATGTTGTAGAGGTGCGGGGTCTGCAGGCGGTCGGTGCCCTGCGGGTAGGTGTCGTTGAGGATCCAGCGGTTTCCGGGCAGGTAGCTGATGTGGCCCATCGAATCGAGCGTGCCGTGACCGACCGCCTCGACCCGGCCGTCCTCCTTGTCCTCGACCAGGAAGTTGTTCCAGTCGGTCGTGCCCAGCAGGTTCTTGGACTGGACCAGGATGTGTTTCGGGTCGCGCCAGATGAAGTGCGAGGCGTATCCATTGGGGACGACGATCCGCAGGTCGCTGCCGTCGGGGCGGGCGGTGATCATCCGCGTCAATCGCCTGCCGTTGGGGTAACGCCAGCGATGCAGGGCGATGAACCGGCTGCCGTCGGGGTTGAACAGCAGGTGGTTGAAGTAGTGCTTGATGCCCGGTTGCCGGTTGGGAATCTCGCCGCGGCGAGCGATGTCGGCCAGCGAGATGATCTGGTGGATCCGGCCGGTCTTCAGGTCGATGCGGACGATGCCCGATTCGGGGGGGGCCAGGTCGTCGGCGAACGGGTCCTTCAGCCCGGCGTACCCGTAGCCGGGCCGCACGTCGTTGATTCGGCGAAAATCGGGAGCGACGGCGGTGCGGCCGTCGGGGCTGACCGAGTAGACCGGGTGGGACACCGTGCGACGCTTTTGCGTTCGGACGTCCATCACGTGACAGACGAATCGATCTCCCTGCCGGTCGTTCCAGAGAATCTCGTGGTGAGAACCGGGGAGCCACTGCAGCATGCACCCCTGCTGCCAGCACCAGGCGTTGCTGCGCCCCAGATCGATCCAGCGGTCTTCCTGCGCGAGGTCCACCATGCCGACGCGAATGGTGTCCTCGCCGGTCGGTGAACGGTGTTCGAAGGCGACCTCCATTCCCAGTACGTAGCGGCTGGTGGGGTCGAACTGCAGCTTGTCGTAATACCCGAACCAGTGGTGCCCGGGACCGCTGGTGATGGCCCGGGTCGGAAACCGCGTCTCCTGGCGGGCCCGGGTGGTCGTGGGCAGCAGTCCGGACGCGGCGGTGGCCGCCAGCGTGGAGAGGAAACTGCGACGGTCGACGGTCGGTCGGGACATCTCTGGGGGGCCTCGGCAAGACGGCCTTCAGACTATTCGTGCCGCAGGGCTTCGATCGGATCCATGTCGGCGGCGCGCTGAGCGGGATAGACACCGAAAATGATCCCGACGCCGAGTGAAATTCCCACCGAAAGTGCGACCGACCACGGGGCAATCCGCGGCTCGAGAGCGTACACCTCGGCCGGCAGCATGTCGGGGTTGATCAGTGTCGCCAGGCTCCGCAAACCACGGAACAGGGGGCCGCAGAACAAGCCGAAGCACACGCCGAGCAGCCCACCGGTGGTCGTCAGCACGACCGTCTCGACCAGGAACTGCTGAGTGATGTGGCTGCGGGTCGCGCCCAGGGCCCGGCGGATGCCGATCTCCCTGGTCCGTTCGGTGACGGTGGCCAGCATGATGTTCATGATGCCGATGCCGCCGACCAGCAGGGAGATTCCGGCGATGACCACCAGTAGGATGTTGAACATCGCGCGGGTCCGCTCGGCCTGTTCCAGCAGTTCCTTGGGAACCACGACGGCGAAGTCTTCCTGGTCGTGATATCGCTCGAGCAGCGTCTCGATGATCGAGGCCGTTTCGTTGACGTACTCGATCGCATTGACCCTGATGGTGATCTGGCTGAGCTGGACCTCTTCGCCGTACCAGTTGCTGCCCCCGACACCGACCCGTCTCATCACCATGTCACCGATTCGTTGTCGCATGGTCTTCAGCGGGATGTAGGCATCGAGGTTGTATTCGCGAGCGTCGAGGCTGCCGCCGATCGCGGCCGACGCCGTGCGGGGCTTGGTCTGGCCGATGATCACGTAGTACTCGGTGCCGACCCAGATGGTCTTTCCGATCGGGTTCTCGTACGGGAAGAGCTTGGTGGTGGTCTCGTGACCGAGCACGACCACCTTCTGTCCCCGGTCCCGCTGAGTGAGCCATCGGCCCCGGGCGATCTCCAACTGGTTGAGCGTCAGGTATTCCTCCATGCAGCCGACGAGCTTGGAGTCGGTGGTCAGGTTGTTGTTCCGCAACTGGAACTGCAGTTCCCGCATCGGCACCGAACTCTCGATGCTGGGGATGTTTGACGTGATGCGGCGAAAATCTGCGCGGGTGAGTCCGTAACGTCTGACCTGCGAACTGGCGGCGTCGCCGTCGCTGGATGCGGTGGGCTTCCTGGTGCGGACGATGATGTTCTTGGCGCCCAGTTCCAGGATCTGCTGCTGCGCGCGGTAGCTGACACCTTCTCCCATGGCCACCAGCCAGATGACCGTCGTCGTGCCGATGAAGATGCCGAGCGCGGCGAGGCCGGCTCGCATCTTCTGGACGGCCAGCCCTTTCAGTCCGAGCTGGATGGTTCGGAGAAATGAACCACTCACGACGTCATTCCCTGTCTCTAACGGACGTTCAGGTTGCGGTCCGGTGTCTGGTCAGCGCGTCCCGGCAGTCCGGCCGATGCGGTGGTTTGGGTCACCGCGACGAGAACGCCACACCCTGACCCTTGGCAGCCGGTTTCTTGGGCTTGGGCTTTGAGGTGCCCGACTTCGACTTTGCCGAATCGCCCGGCTTGCCGGTCTTGGAAGACTCGTCGCCGGCTGTCCCGGCGGATCCGGTGATCTTCAGAGCCTCCTGCTGGGCTTCGGTGATGAAGGCAAGCGGATTCAGCACGACCTCCTGTCCTGCCGCCAGTCCGGAGAGGACCTCGACGAACTGGTCGTTGTTTTCCCCTGTCTGCAGGGTTTGCTTCTTGATGCCCAGGGGCGTGTTGATCCAGCAGAGTGTCTGTTTGTTTTCGGTTTCAACAATCGCGGCGACAGGGACTGTCAGCACGTTCTTGCGTGATGCGATCAGGACCTCCACCTCGGCGCTCATTCCCGGTTTCAGATCCTGGGACTGCGGCAACTGGATCACGGCGTCGTACTTCACGACGTTCCCGGACCACCAGCCTGCCGGACGCGCCACTTTGGCCACCGAGACGACTTCCCCTTCCAGTGTCCGGTCGGGCAGAGTCACCTTGGCTTTCAGTCCGGGCGTGATCCGTTTGAGGATCGACTCGTGAATACCGATCTTGATCTGCATCTTGTCCAGGTTGGGCATCAGCAAAAGGATCTGGTTCTTGTAGACCGTCGCCCCTTCCTGGACCTCGGGAGCGTTCTTCCATCGAGCGGCTTTTGGATGGATCACCATCCCGCCGCGAGGCGCCTTGACCACGCAGTACTTGAACTCCTCGATCGCGGTATCCCGCCGGTGCTCGTCGGCGAAGGTCCGCTCGGCAGCGGCCTTGTATTCGGCCGTGGCCGATTTCAGTTCCCCTCGAAGTCTTTCCATGCGTTCGGCTTTGGTGAACGTCTTCAGGACATCGATATTGGTTTCCTGGATGACCAGGTTCATCTTCGCCTGGGAAAGCCAGAACTCCCGTTGCTCCACTTTCAGGCTGCTGACGTAGCCGCGTTCGGCCATCATCCGGTCATGGTCCAGCATGTTCCGAGCGGTCAGAACGCTGGACTTGGCGATCGCCATGAGTTTCTCGAGCTCCGTCATCCGTTCGACGAATTCCCCTTCCAGGTACGCTTTGACGGCCAGCTTCGAGCGGTTCATGTGAGCCTTCAGTTGAACCTCGCCGGCCTTGCACCAGTGCGCGTACTTGGATCGCTCGTGGATCTGTTCTTCGATCAGCAGTGTGTCAAGTCGCAGGAGTTCGTCGCCTTCCTTGACGATGCTGCCGCTTTCGACGACCGACGTGATCGTGTTCTGCCCGCGGACCTTGCAGCGAATCTCGGTGTTCTCAGAACTCTCAAGAGTCCCGGGTTCGGTGACTGTCACGTCCAGGTCGCTCAACACAACCTGGTAGGTCAACTGCGGGCCGTCCGGCGTGGTGGGAAGCAAAGAACTGACCGCGACACCCACGACGACGAGCAGCAGGATTCCGAAACCGACTGCAAACATCCACCGTCCTGTTCCACTGCTGGCGGCAGCGAATGCGGCAGCCTGTCCGGCCGCGGGGCGGTCGGTGCTGTCCACTCCGGAATTGGAGGAGGCCTGGGCGTCCGGGAAAACCTCAGTCACCATGGTCGGGCTTCCGTGTTAGGGTCTTGCTCTTGGTTTTGTCGGCGGGTGGAGAGATGTCCGGTTGTGTCTTGGTCGCCTTCGGAGAGTCGGACTGGCTGTTTTCGATGTGTCCTCGTGGATTGAGCAGGACCTTGTCGCCCTCGTTCAACCCGCCGAGAACGACGATAAACTCATCATTGCTGTCGCCCAGTTCCAGCGACCGCGGTTCGATACCCTGCGAGGTCTTGACCCAGCACAAGTGGCCGTTTTCGGCTTCAACGACGGCGGCCACCGGGACCGACAGGACATCCCTGTGTTCGGCCACGACCACCTTCACGGCAGACGTCATTCCGGGCCGCAGTCCGGCGACGGAGGGCAGGTCGATGATCGTGTCGTATTTCACCATGTTGCCGGTCCACCAGGCGGCCGGTCGGGTGACGCTGGCGACAGACGAGATCTTGGCTTCGAGGGTCAGATCGGGGAGGACGACGGTGGCGGGGAGACCCACCTTGATCCTTTCGATCATCTCTTCGTGGATGCCCACCTTGATCTGCATCTGGGACAGATCGGGCATCAGCAACAGGACCTGGTCGTAACGAACGTTGACTCCCTCGGTGATTTCCGGCTCGTTCTTCCAGGGGGCCGGCAACGGATAGATGACCAGGCCGCCGCGGCTGGCCCTGATGACACAATTGGTCAGCTCTTCCTCGGCACGTGCCCGCCTGGACAGGTTCATCGCCAGTTCTGCTTCGTCACGCTTGACGTAGGAATCGCCTGCTATCAGTTCACCCCGTCGGGTCTCCAGTTCCATGGCTCTCGTGAACCGTTTCAAGACATCCAGCCTGGTCCGGTTGACCATCAACTCCAGCTGCGCCTGTTCGACGGTGAGCGATTGGCTCTGGACCTCGAGCTCCGTGACGAATCCCTGCTTGAAGAGGGCGTCGGAGCGGAGGAGCATCTTCCTGGACGCCTTGAGATTCGCGTCAGAGATCAAGACCTCCTTCTCACGTTCCTTCAACTCGGTGAGGTATTGTCCCTGTTCGTAAGCCCGGATGGAAATCTTGGCCGTGGCCAGGCCTGCCGTGGTCTTGGCGAGGCTGGCTCGTGACTTGTAGACATTCGTCTTGGAGAGACTGAGGTTTTCCTCGAGTTCCTTGGTGTCCAGCCGGACGAGTTCGTCGCCCGGTTTGACCACCGTCCCGCTGGGGATCACCCAGGTGACCGTGTTGAAACCGCGGACCTTGGACTTGATTTCAGTGTTGTTGCTGCTCTCCAGAGAGCCTTGTTCGGTGATGGTGATCAGCAGGTCGCCTCGGGTGACCTCATAGGTGATAGCCGTGTCCGCACTCTGTGTCGCGAACAGGATGGGCTGCAGGGCCACGGCAGATACGACGATGACAATCATCACGCCGAGGCTCAGCACGAGCAGCATTCCCGATCGCTTGCGAGACCGCTGCCGCGGACCGCTCGCCGACCACGAGGGCGCATCCGTCCCGGTGGGTTCAGGAGGGTCGGCGGCCGGGATCACTTCTGTCGTCAAGTTCCGTCTCCGGTCCAAACGTCCGTCACTCACCGACGACCGCCAGGCCTTGGGTTGGCAGGTGGAAAGTTCGCCTGGCCGGCCTTGTCACTTCTGACCGCGTGATCGACCGGCGGCGTCCGCATCCACAGTAGTTTGGCGTTCCTGGAGGGATGAATCAACAGGCCTTTGCGGGATCGCTGTTCTCCATTTCGAGACGGCCGTCGGGCTCCGGCTCACCGAAACAGTCGGTCGCCATCCTTTCGGGAACGCTGCCGCTCCGTCGTCGTCGTCGTCGCCGTCGTCGGTTGACTGTTCGATCCACCGGCCGTGTTGATCCAGTTTCATGATTCCCAGTTCACGAGCCAGCCGCATCCGGGCTGCATAGTAGCTGAACCAGGTGTTCATGAATTGGTTCTGAGAGGACAGCAGGCTCCGGAGCCCATCGATGAGGTTTCTCGTCGTGTTGCCGCCGAAACTGGGCGGTGGTTGCCCCGGTTGAGTCGGTGGCACCGGTGCGTAGAGTCGTTCGCGGTTCATGTCGAGCTGCCGGATACCGATGGCAACCGCCTGACGCTGAATCTCGAGGAGCAGCTGCAGACGATCGATATCCCGTACGAGTTGACGGAGTCCCTGGTGCAGGGCATCGCGTGACCGGATCAGTCCACGTCGGCTTCTCTGGAAGTTGACAAGGGATTCACGGTAGGCATTTCGCTCGAGCAGTCGAGTCAACGGTGCGTCGACCTCAAGGCCCAGGCGGAGAGTGCTGGTTGCAGCACGGAAATCCGCGGGGTTGTTTCCGCCGGTGCGGACGTCGCCACTGGAGGTCACGTTCAGGACAGCCTGCAGTGCATCGGCACGCACCTGGACCGTTCGCCAGGAATCCACCAGTGCCGCACGGCCGTTCATGAAATCGAGTCGGTTGGCCAGCGCGACATCGAACAACTCGGCGGAATCCAGTTCGATCTTGGGAATGGTGACGGTTTCGAGTCGAGCTCGGGTCTGAACCAGCATGGATCGTTGGACCAGCCGCATCAGGTTGGCCGTCCAGACGACCATTCGACGGATCGTGTTCTTGGCAGTCTTGTCGTTGAGACCGGCCTGGATTGTGGAGATGTCGGTCGTGGCCCTGGTGAATTTCTGTTCGAGTTCCTTGAGCGCTTCCGCAAGTTGGGCGCGGTCGTTCTGGAGTTCAGTTTTCTGGTCGGTTGACATGCTGAGTTCCCGCTGCGGAACGGCCTGGGCCAGGCGACCCATGTCAGCCTTGACCGTGTCGAGTTGTCGGCGGACCTGCACGACCATCTTGATGAGCTCGCCCAGGACCTTCCGGACCGCTTCGGCACTGGAGTTCTCGTCCAGCGATCCGACGAGACCCTGGTATGCCCTGATCTCTTTTCGCAACGTGGTCGCCTCGGGGCTGACCAGCTCGAACTGGCGGATCAGACTGTCGTCCATCTTGACCGGGAGATCCGGCGGCAGTCCCAGGGTGCCTGTCGTGAAGCGATCGATGGAGAACGTCAGGGCGTTGCGGCTGTCGAGAATCGTCGCCCGGGTTTCCTGCACCCGCTGCCGGAGCAGGTCCACCTGGACCAGGTCGATCAGGCCGCTCTGCTCCAGGGCGATCGTCTGGGACAGCAGTTGAAGCTGTTCATCGAGATTGTCCTGGGAGTTGCGGATTTGCTGGAGGTCCTGCAGCAGTCCGATGTAGCCACCGATTCCACCCGCTCCCGATGCGACCTGGATGGAGGTGCTTTGTCCACCGCGCTGGGGTCCGCTGACCCCGCTTTCTCCGATCGCCACCCGAGTGTAGAACCCTTGGCGAAACTGGCCGTAGGCACGCAGGTTGCCCAACAGGGCCCGCTCGTCGCGGGTAAGTTCCTCCAGGGCGATGTCGCGACCTGCTCCACGAAGCAACGGCTGGATGAAGACGAAATTGGCCAGCGAAGAAGAGAGATTGGCATCACCGCCGGAGAACTCGAAGACAAACGAGTTGGCGAGCCCGGCCAGCAATTGTCCGGCCGTCGCCAGGCTCCGCTCGACCCGCAGCGTGGGGTTGGCCGACGAACTGCCCACCGTCAGCCGGTTGCTCTCAATGCCCTCGGACGGTCCGCTCACGACGTACTTTCCCGACGCCGCGTCGTACGACAGACCGGCGGGATTCAGCGATCCGTTGTGAGAGAACGCCGTGCCGAATCCGCCGTAGTACTGGGTGTCGAGCCGGAAACGTTCGGCGGTGACGTCGAGTGCCGAGAGGTAGAGCGTTTCGAGCTGATCCTGGTGTGTCGGGGAATGCACATATGCCAGTTGGACCGACGAATCGATGTCGAGAATCAGCTCGCCGGATTCGGACAACTCGGTGTATTCACCGAGAGTCTTCTTCCAGATCGGGTTCTCCAGATCCGGACGCAGACCGTTGTCGTTCCAATGCTCCCATCCGGCCATTCCGTTCACCTCGCGCATGTATTGCTGCGAGGTGGGATCGTCCAGAGGCATCGGCGATCGGTCCGGATCGTGAGGATCGAAGAACCGGCTGCGGGGATCCATGTCGATGTCGTAGTCGGCCGCGCGCCAACGCGGGTCCGCGTTTCGCTCGGAAATCACGCTGTAGGCGTCTTCGTCGGCCTGGACGCGGTACTGGGTCCGCGAGCAGCCGGTGCTGCCCAACGACACGCAACTGGCGATTGCCAGAAGAGTGATCCACTGGAGGTGGGAACCTGTGTAACAGCCCATTGCCTTAGATCCGCCGCTTTCTGACCGGTTGGACATGCTGTTTCGGGATCTCGTACTGATTTCCCGTATTCCTCAGAAGACCCGGGAGTCTCTGCGCGCAACGTCGCATGTTCACGAGACATCTCGCTTCATCATTCATCGTCATCCGGGTTGTACCGACTTTGACGATTGTGCCGGTTCGACCGGTTCCGCAACGGCTGGTGATCACCTCAACAACCCGAATGTGTCATTGCTGGACAACTGGTATCGGAGTAATTGGATCGGTGGATGTCACGTTGATCTCGCCGCAAGGTCCTCTTGTTGTTCCCGTTCGAGTGCCAGGTCCCACCAAACGTCCGAACCACTGCATGAAACACCTGGCGTTGTATCTCGGTGTGTTCGCAACATCACTTTGTTGGGGCAATCTGCAACTGCCGCCGAGAAGGCCGGGCTGCCAGGACCCTCGGCGCATCTGGAACTGCATTGCAACCCTTCTTCGATGTCAAAGAACATGGAGACCGCCGCGGAGACCGTCCGAGGTGTTCTTCAGGGGACCCCACCTTGGCGTCAGCCCCGTCTTTCAGGACCTGACAACCTGGGCTGGTCTCTCGACATGGCATCCGGTGAGCTCTTCGCGTCGTCGAATCGCCAAGGGCGGGGAGAAACTCCAGAAACTGAGTGGTTGAACCGGAACGCCGAGTCGAGGAGACTGGAGCGATGTCGTTCGAGGTGACACAGGGTGAGGGGAGCCGACCGGCGGTGGCGGGCCGGCAGGTGACCGGATCAGCCCGCGACGGTTCCGAGTCTCCCGAGACGACTCGCTCCGTGCCGCGGTGGACCTGGGCACTGCTGGCGATCGGCCTGGTTGCCATTGCGGGCACCGTCGCCCAGGTGATGCTCCAGAACACACCTTCGGCTGCGGTCAGCGATCCTGACGCGACCCACACGGTCACACGTGGCGAACTGGTGGTCACGGTCACCGAAACCGGGACCGTGGAGAGTTCCAGGAACACGGAGATCAAGTGCGAAATCCGGGGTGGATACGGTGGCCGCGGCGGCCGCAGCACCGTCACCTGGGTGGTCTCCAACGGCGCCACGGTCAAGGCCGGAGACGAACTGGTCAAGCTGGACACCAAGAACATCGAAGAGACTGTCAGCCTGGGAAAGACGGATACAAATATCGCGAAGGCCGCCCTGGCAAGAACTAGGACGGACGTGGCGATTGCGCAGGTGGCCACCGACGGATACCTCAACGGCCAGTACCGCTCGCAGATGACGAGACTGCGGATGAAGCTCTCGGGCGACGAACGCAACGTCCGTCACGCGAAGGCGATGCTGGCAGAGACCGAGTCGTTGTTTGTCCGCGGGTTTGCGAATGAGCTCCAGGTCAAAGCGGCCGAGTCCACCATCAAACAGGCGGAGCTGGAACTGAACGTCACGGACACGGAAATGGACGTTCTGCAGCGGTTGACCAGGAAGATGCAGTTGGAAAGGCGGAAAAGCCAGCTGATCGCAACCAGGGAAAGGCTGGCTGGTCGCGAAGCGGGAGTGGTGCTGGAAGAGAGCCGCCTGGAGCTCGCGATGGAGGAATTCGAGCGCTGCGTGATCAAGGCTCCCCAGGGTGGCCTGGTGATTTATCCATCCACCGCAAAATGGAAGCGGACTCCCGACATCACCGACGGAGCCAGTGTCCACAACAACCAGGTGCTGCTGCTCATGCCCGACCTGACCCGGATGCAGGTCAAGATCAGGGTTCACGAGTCCATCGTGGACCGGGTCAAATCGGGAATGGCCGCCAGGGTGGAACTGCCAGACCGGACACTGGACACCGAGATTTCTTCAGTGTCTGCGGTCGCTCGTCCTGCCGGCTGGTGGGACGGGAACATCGTGAAATTCGACACGATCATCGAGCTGCACTCGATTGACGGGCTGAGGCCGGGCATGTCCGCCAAGGTGGAACTGGTGGTGGCCCGGCACGAGGACGTGTTGTCGGTGCCGCTTAGCGCGGTGGTGGAGACCGACCAGGGACAGTTCTGCTGGGTCGAAACCGCCGACGGTCCACAACGGTGTTCGGTGACGCTCGGTGACAGCAACGACAGGTACGTGATTGTTCATTCGGGTCTCGAGGAACAGCAGAAGGTGGTAGTCCAGCCGCTCGCCTCCGTCGCCGAAGCACGGGCGATCCTCAGTTCGAAGATTGTCCACACGGTCAAGCGGGGAACTCTGCCGGTCACCATGATCGAACAGGGAGCACTGGAGAGTTTCAACAACATACAGGTCAAGTGCCAGGTCCGGGGCGACAGCACGATCAACTGGGTGGTCAAGAACGGCACACGGGTCGAGGCGGGTGACGAGCTGGTCACACTGGAAAACAAGGCGATCGAAGAGTACCTCCACGAACGCACCAAGTACGCCCACTTGTCAAAGGATGCAGCCATCGGCTTCCGGGCCGAGGCCACGGTCAAGGGGCTCGCCATTTCGGAATACCTCGAAGGCAAGTTTCACACCAAGAAGCTGAGGTTCCAGAAGGGACTGGCGTTCGCCAGGCAGAGGCTGCATACCGCGAACAACATGCTCGACTATGCCCGGCGAATGTACGCCCTCGGATACCAGAGTGAACTGAGAGTCGAACAAAGCGAACTCAGTTTGCAGAACGCCCTGATCGACCTCGAGATCATGGAGACCAACCTGGACGTTCTGGAGCGTCTCGAAAAGGAAAAAGAACTGAAACGGTTGACGGGCGAGTGGGAGTCGGCAAAAGCGGCGGCCAACGGACATGAAGAAGTTCTTGCCATGGACGGGGAACGCATGGCCCTGGCGGTGAAGGAGATTGCCCGCTGCGTGATCAAGGCCCCGAAAAGCGGCCTGGTGATCTATCCCTCGACCGCCCAATGGAAGGACACGCCCGACATCGCCGAAGGTGAGACGGTGCACAACGACCAGGTGCTCCTGCTGCTGCCCGACCTGTCGAAGATGCAGGTCCGGTTCGGCATTCACGAATCAGTCATCGACCAGGTCAAGCCCAGGATGCATGCCACCGTGCGTCTGCCGAACCGGACACTCAGCGGCACCGTGTCGGCCGTCGCTTCGGTGGCACAACCGTCGGGGTGGTGGACGGGCAACATTGTCAAGTACGACGCGCTGATAGAACTTCCCTCGGTGGAAGGACTCAAACCCGGCATGACCGCCGAGATCGAAGTGACCGTGGCTCAGCGCGAAGACGCGCTGCTGATCCCTCTCTCGGCGGTAGAGGAAACCGACGAGGGTGACTTCTGCTGGGTGCGGACACGCGGCGGTGCTGCCCAACGACGTTCTTTGACGCTCGGCGATCGCAACACGGAGTTCATTGCTGTCGATTCGGGCATCGAGGAAGGTGATGAAGTGTTCCTGAATCCTTCGCTGACCGTCAATGACGCACGGAAGCCACCGGCGGCAGTCGGCGCGCTTCCCTGAACGCGAAAAGCCGATCACCGGTCGGCTGTCATCGGAGTAACTTGATCGGTGGTTGTCACGTTGATTGCGCTGCAAGATCCTCTTATTGTTCCCATTCGAGTGCCACGTCCTGCAAAACGTCCGAACCGCTGTATGAAACACCTGGCGTTGTATCTCTGTGTGTCGGCAACATCCCTGTTGGGGCAATCTGCAACTGCCGCCGAGAAGGCCGGACCCCGGTTCGAGACCGAAGTGCGGTCGATTCTCAAGGCCCATTGCTGGCAGTGCCACGGCGAGGCGGACGAGAAAAAAGGGGGACTCGACACGCGGCTGGCACGCTTCCTTATTAGAGGTGGAGAGTCGGGGCCGGCCATCGTTCCCGGCAAGCACGCTGACAGCCGTTTGTTCAAGCGGGTGGCATCGGGCGAAATGCCCCCGGGCGAGAAACGGCTCTCTGCCCGTGACGTCGAATTGCTGGCCCGCTGGATCGACGCCGGGGCCCGGACCGTCCGGCCGGAACCGGCATCCCTGGCCGATGGCAGTTTCACGGTTGAGGAGCGACAGCACTGGTCCTTCCGGCCGATTCGGCGGCCGAAGTTGCCCGCAGTCAAACACGTCTCGCTGCCAGGCTCGCCTATTGATGCGTTCTTGCTGGCCAGGCTGCAGGCCGACGGCTTGGGGTTCGGGCCCGGTGCCGACCGGCCGACCATGGTTCGCCGCTTGAGCTTTAATCTCCACGGCCTGCCACCCGAGCCTGAAGTGGTCGAGCGGTTTGTTGCCGACCTGGCGCCGGGAGCCTATGCCCGGCTGGTGGATCGCCTGCTGGCATCACCGGCCTACGGAGAGCGTTGGGCGCGACACTGGCTGGACGTGGTCGGCTACGCCGACAGCGACGGGGTGAGCGACAGGGATCCGCCCCGGACCTGGGCCTACAAGTACCGCGATTACGTGATCCGCTCGTTCAACGCCGACAAGCCGTGGGATGAGTTCGTCGTCGAACAACTGGCCGGCGACGAGTTGCTGCGGCCACCCTACCAGGACCTGACACCCCAGGAGGCCGACCGGCTGATCGCCACCGGGTTCCTCAGGATGGCACCCGATGGGACCGGTGGCTCCAGCGCTGACCAGGAGCTGGCTCGCAACCAGGTCGTCGCCGAGGTGATCAAGGTGGTCTCGACCTCGATGCTGGGGCTGACCGTCGGTTGTGCTCAGTGTCACCAGCACCGTTACGACCCGATCACCCACGCCGACTACTACCGGCTGCGGGCGATGTTCGAGCCGGCCTACAACCCGAAGCAGTGGCGATCGCCGTCGGCTCGCCTGGTGTCGCAGTGGTCCGGTGACGTCCGTCAAAAGGTCGCCGCGATCGACAAGAAACTGGCCGGGTTCACCGCCGGGAAGAATGCGGAGCTGGCGGCGGCGGTGAAACAGGCCTTTGAAACGAGGCTGGCCAAGTTGCCGGCCGAGTTCCGCGCCGAGGCGAAGCTGGCTCGCGAGACCCCCGCTGCGAAACGCAACGCCGGGCAGAAGCAGTTGATCGAGGACCACCCGTTCCTGAGTATCAGCCGGGGCACGATACAGCAGTTCGAGCCGTCGATCACCTCCGCGATTCTCAAGAAGTGGGACGACCAGACTGCCGCGGTCAGCAAGCAGCGGCCGGCGGCCGACAACCTGATGTGTCTCAGCGAAGTCCCCGGCCAGGTGCCGTTGACCCGGCTGTTTTTCCGCGGCGACTACAAGCAGCCGCGCAATGAGATCCAGCCAGGGGAACTGAGCGTGCTGAGGCCGGTCGGCTTCACTGTCCCGGCCAACAACCCGAAGTTGCCGACGACCGGTCGTCGGCTGGCCTATGCCCGCCACCTCAGCAGTGGTCGGCATCCACTGCTGGCCCGGGTGCTGGTCAACCGGTTCTGGATGCATCATTTCGGCCGGGGTCTCGTTTCCACACCGGGGAACTTTGGTGCCATGGGGACGCGTCCCTCGCATCCGAAACTGCTCGACTGGCTGGCGACGGAGTTCATGCAGAGTGGTTGGAGCCTGAAGCACCTGCACCGGGTGATCCTGACCTCGACGGCCTATCGCCAGGCGGCGACGCGACGTGCGAAGCTGGATGAGATCGACCCGGACAACGAGTTGCTGGGTCGGATGTCGGTGCGACGTCTCGAGGCCGAGACGCTGCGGGATTCGCTGCTTCGCCTGGGAGGCCGTTTCTCGAACGAGATGTACGGGCCACCCGTACCCGTCAGCCTCGATTCGGTCGGACAGCGGATCATCGTCAGCATCAATCAATACGACCCCAGCGGTCGATTGCTGAAAGGCATCGGGTCGGTGGGAGTCGGCGAGTTTCGACGCACGATCTACGTCCAGGTGCGGCGATCGATGCCGCTGGGCGTGCTGTCTCCCTTCGACCTGCCCACGATGAAGCCCAACTGCGAACTGCGGACATCCTCGACAACCGCACCACAGTCGTTGGCGATGATGAACGATCCGTTCGTGATTCGTCACGTGGAGGGACTGGCCCGGCGAGTCCGCGGTGAAGCGTCCGACAACCCGGCGGCGCGGTTCGGGTTGGCCTGGCGGCTGGTGTTCGGCCGTGGGCCGAGCGACACCGAAGAGCGTGCCGGACTAAAATTTCTCGAAGACGAAACGGCCGCAGTCCGCTCCGCATCACCCAAGGATGCTGAGCCGGCCCTGACGGC
>Ga0310120_10000055_pt1 | contig 79343 bp, 46 predicted proteins | sample CB27_AW_983_MG_FD_203506 | JGI IMG/M metagenome (GOLD analysis project Ga0310120, IMG submission 203506) | Marine microbial communities from Western Arctic Ocean, Canada - CB27_AW_983 | ecosystem: Environmental > Aquatic > Marine > Oceanic | place: Canada: Western Arctic Ocean | collected...
TCCGGGCAGACGAGAACTCCGCTGGTAACAGCGGGTCCGTGCCAGTTGGCCGAGCAGCCACTTGATGTCGAACTTGTGAATGGCGAATTCGCTGGCGAGCCGATCGAGGAGTTCAGGGTGGGTGGGTGGGTTGGCCGAGTGAAACAGATCCAGCGGTTCAACCAAGCCACGCCCCATCATCACGAACCAGAGCCGGTTGGCGATGTTCCGGGCAAACAGCGGGTTCTTCGCGTTGGCCAGCCGGTTGGCCAATTCCCTCAACGGACTGAACTTCAGCACGCCGAGCGTCTTCGTCTTCCGGTCCGGAGCCACCGAGTATTCCTCACCCTTGGGGAATGTCTGGATCGCCACCTCACCGGCTCCCGGAATCCTCAACGGCGTCGTCCGCGGGTCACCGGTGAAGACCGACTTGAAATCCCTGGGCTTCGTCATGACCTTCTCGGTCACCGCCGGGAACTCACCTCCCCGGGACTGCATGTTCTCGAAGATCATGTGCAGGCCCTGGAAATCGGCCTGCCTGTAGTCCTCGATGCTGATATGGTCGTGACACTGGGCACAGCCGAAATCGACACCCGCCATCAGTCGGCCGACGTCCCGGGTCAGGCCCGGTACGTCGACCGGAGCCATCGCCCCCTCCTTGGTCAACCGCGCCGTGAGGAAGTAGGCAGCACCGCGGAGGTTTTCGTCGGCGGCGTCCGGTGACAGCATCGCCCGGGCCACGCGGTCCCACGGCAGGTTCTCGGCAAAGGCGTGCCGCAGGAACTTCGTCCATTCGGCATGTTCCCCCCGACGCTCCATCAACATCGCATTGAACAGTTCCTGCATCCGACGCGCGTAGTCGTCACCTGCCAGCAGCGACTCGATCAATGCGTTCCGCTTGTTTGCCGACGTGTCATCCAGGAATCGACGTGCCTCGTCAACGGTCGGGATCCGACCGGCCAGGTCGAGCATCACGCGACGAACGAACTCGGCATCGTCAGCCGGCGGGGCCATGGATCTCTTGCCGGCCTGCGATTCCACCAGCCGGTCAATCACCTCGTGCAGGGACACCTCGGCGGTGTGGGCCCGGTTCGGACTGCCGGCGGCAACCACCAGGCAGGCGACCAGCAAAACCAACAGTTGTCGCATCGCCTGACTCCGGGACCGATCCACGAGCTTCAATGATACTCCGAAACCCGGATCGGACGACATGATTTCGGGTGCCCCTTGCTGCCTCCATCGTGATTGGCGAGGATCGTCGGTGACGAGAGCTGGCATTCGACGAACAACGGGGGTGTGACCGTGCGGTCAGTGCATTGTCGAACGGTGCCGACTTCGCGGGTCGCACAAGGACGGGTGTGGCTGCTGGCTGCCGTCCTGGTCGTGGTGTCGACAGCGACCGCCGCCGCCCAGCGTGTCACCAACGCTCTGCAGGCCCTCTACACCTTCGATGCCGGCCAGGGGAGCCAGGTCCTCGACCGCTCGGGGGCCGGTCGACCACTGAACCTGACCATCGAAAAGCCCTCGGCCGTTCGATGGCAGACCGGGGCCCTGCTTATCCGCGCCGCGACCCGGATCTCCTCCCCGGGCCCGGCCACCAAGCTGATCGACGCCCTCAAGCGATCGCGGGCGGTCACGCTCGAGGCCTGGGTTCGACCGGCCAACGGCCGCCAGGAAGGCCCCGCGCGAATCGTCACCATCTCGTCCAGCCCCAATCTCCGCAACATCACGCTCGGCCAGGAATTCCGCCAGTACGACGTCCGGCTCCGCACCTCTTCGACCACCAGCAACGGCATGCCGTCCACCTCCACGCGACCGGGCACCGCCGGCGGATCGCTGGCGCACGTCGTCTACACCCGCGATCCCTCGGGCACCGGGCGGATCTACGTCGACGGCAAACCGGCCGCATCCAAACGGATCGCCGGCCACCTGAGCAACTGGGACAGCCGCTTCCGACTGGTGCTGGGCAACGAGGGATCGGGAGACCGGCCCTGGCTGGGTGCGATCCACCTGGTGGCCATCTACAACCGGGCTCTCTCGACCAGGGAGGTGCAGCAGAACCACCGGGCCGGCGCCGCCGCGGGACATCAACCGCCCAGGGAACTGGCCATGCAGAAACGGCAGCGGTTCTTCGAAACCCGCGTCGCTCCGCTGCTGGCCCGGCACTGCCTCGATTGCCACGACTCGGTCGCCGGCAAGGGTGGGCTGGACCTGTCGCGGAAGGCCTCGGCGATGAAGGGCGGCAAGAGTGGCCCGGTGATCATCGCGGGCCGATCGGCCACCAGCCGGCTCTGGAAACGGGTCGCGGCCGACGAAATGCCCAAACAGGGCAAGCCGCTGACCGACGCGGACAAGCAACTGCTCCGAAAGTGGATCGACGACGGAGCCACCTGGTCGGGCGACCTGATCGACCAGGCGGTGTACGCCAGGGGCACCCGTGACATCTGGATCCAGCGGCTGACTGTCGACGAGTACATCGAAACGGTCCGCAGTGCCGTGGAAGTCGACATTTCGAAGCAGGCCCGCAAGTTGCTGCCACGCGACGTGCGGGCCGACGGGTTCAGCAACACCGCCTACAACCTCGGGGTCGATCTCAAACACATCGAGGCCTACTCGCGGCTGGCCGAGATCATCGTCGGACGGATGGACGTGCTGAAGTTCACCACCCGCTTCTCGTCGAGCCGGAAGCTCTCGACCGATGACACCATGCGTCAACTGGTGGAAACGATGGGCAAGTGGTTGTTCCGCGGACCGCTCGAGGAACGTGAAATCAGCAACTACAGCGGGATCGCCACGACGGTGGCCAGTACGGGAGGCGATTTTCGGGAAGCGGCCGGGTACATCGTCGAGGCCATGCTGCAATCACCACGGTTCATCTACCGCATCGAACACCAGAGGGGCGACGGGTCGAGTTGGCCGGTCAACGACCACGAGCTGGCCACGCGGATGAGCTACATCATCTGGGGCGGACCACCCGACCGCAAATTGATGAAGGCGGCCGACGACGGCCAGTTGGGCACCCGGAAACGTGTCACCACCGAAGCCACCCGGATGCTCTCCGACCCCCGGGCCGTCACCCAGTCGGCCCGTTTCATCACCCAGTGGCTCGACCTCGACCGGCTGGCCAGCCTCAAACCCAACCCCGACCGCTTCGCGGGCTTCAGCACCGAACTGGCCACCGACATGCGACGAGAGACCCTGGCGTTCTTCAACGAAGTCGCCTGGAAACAGAAACGTCCACTCTCGGAACTGCTCAACGCCCAGTTCACCTACGCCACGCCTCGGCTGGCTCGTCACTACGGGCTGAAGTCTCGGGGTCCCGGCTTGCAGCGGTACGATCTTACCGCGGTCGCCTCCCGGGGGGGGCTGTTGACCCAGGGCAGTCTCCTGACCATCGGCGGCGACGATGCCTCGATGGTCACACGCGGCCTGTTCATACTCCAGGACTTCCTCCGCGGCAGCATCAAGGACCCGCCGCCGGGTGTCGACACCACTCCGGTCCCGCTGAAACCCGGACTCTCGCAACGAGTCGTCTCCGAACAACGGCTCTCCAACGTCGCCTGTGCCGGTTGCCACAGGCGGTTCGAACCGATCGCCTTCGGACTCGAGAAGTTCGACGGACTCGGCGGGTTCCGGCAGACCGACGAGCACGGGAACCGGCTTCGCGAGGATGGCACGGTGCTGCTTCCGGGTGACTCGAAGCCCAGGGCCTACAGGTCTTCCGGCGAATTGATGGACCTGCTGGCTGGCAGCGACCGGGTCCGCCAGACGATCACGTGGAAACTGGCTCAGTTCGCCGTCGGCGGTCGGCTGGGTGCCGCCGACGCCAGAACCGTCCGCTCGATCCACCAGGCCGCCTGGAAGGCCGGCGGCAGGTGGACCGATCTGGTCACCGCCCTGGTGACCAGCGATCTTGTCATGATGACCCGCACGCAGTCCGATACCGAAGGCGGGGTGGACGGCAGCCGAGCCACCGGCACGAAGTGACGACCCGACTCCGGGGCGATTCTCACCGAGACCAGACGATGACAGCCAAACGCATCAGTCGCCGTACGATGCTCCGGGGAGCCGGAACCGCCACGATCGGTTTCCCGCTATTGGAAGAGATGATCTCGAGACCGGCCCGCGCCGCCCGGGCCGCCGAACCCCCGGTGCGAGCCTTCAACGTCTTCTTCGGCCTGGGGATTCCCGCCCCGCTGCAGACCGAGGGCTTCGACGGTGTCCTCGAACCGCTCAAGCCCCTGGCCCGGAAGCTGCTGATCATGAGGAACGTCGACCATGTGCGATGCGACGAGAAGGGCATCAACGCGCACTACGACGGAGCGACCGGAGCCTTCACGGCCGAGCCACCCGATGGCGAGGCGCGGGCCGGTGGCGGATCGATCGAGCAGATGGTCCGCCGCAGCCGCTATCCGAAGGGACTCCCCAAGGGCATGGTTCCCACGTTGATCGGCGGGACGTTCTTTCGCCGCAGCCGTGTCGGCCGCTACGTCCACAGCTTCAATCCCGATGGCACCATCGCGGCCACGATGCAGGAAAAGCCGCGAGATCTCTTCGAACGGGTCTTCGGCACGATCATCGTCGCCGGCACCGGTACCGACGCCCGCCGCCAACGGCTGAAACGCAGCATCCTCGACTCCGTCGTCGAGGACTACCGGTTCTACACCGGAAAGAGATCTCCGCTGGGCGGACGGTCGCGTCGCCGCGTGGCCGATCACCTCGACCGCATCCGTGAATACGAGCAGCGGGCGTTTGCGATGAAGCACAAGAAGAAGAACACTCCCAGGCTGCCGCGTCGGTCGGTGATCCCACACGGCGGTCCGGCCGATCCGGGCGGCCAGGGCATCGACATCACGCTCGCCGAACTCTCCGTCGAATGGCGACTGATGGCCGACCTCTACGCGGTGGCCATCCAGACCGACCGTACCCGCTTCGGCTCGCTTACCTTCCTGGCAGCCGGCGAGCGGATCCGGTTGACCGGCGACTACCGGTACCACGACCGCAAGATCTGGGACTTCGACGACGCCGGCCAGCAGAATGCCGGCGGCGACAAGGGGTGCAGCCACGAGTGGTGGCACAAGTTCAACGAGAAGCGGAAGAACGAAGCCCTGAGGGCACACGCTCACATGAAGATGCGCGAGGTGGCCTACTTCCTCGGACGACTCGACGGTTCGGAGTCGCGAGACGTCAACGGGCGGACGATCCTCGACAACTCGATGATCACCATCTCGACCGAATCGGGCGACGGACGACACAACGACCCGAAGCGGGAACTCTCGGGCGTCTTCCACGCCATCACCGGGGCCGGTGGCCGGTTCAAGACCGGGCAGATCATCGACGTGGGAGCCGAGGGCCTGGACGTCTACAACACGATGCTGACGGGCATGGGCGTCACCGACCGCATGGGACCGAAGAACCGCCCGATGCAGGCCGTCGACGCAATCCTCGCCTGAGATCGGACTGATCGGCGAATCGGTCGATCACACCGCTCCGGTCTCGCCATACTCGTCCTTGTAGGTGCCCTCGATCGTCAAGAACGAAAACCGCTCGCGGAGATCGGAGATTTCTCCCTCGTCTCCGGAAATCCACACGTTCGATACGTTCTGGTTCGCCCACGCGGTTGCCGAAACACTGGCACGGCCGAACCTGTCGACCTCGATCTCGTCCGCCAGTTCGATTCCCCAGGAGACGACAGCCGCCGCGTTGGTCGTGCCAACCCGTGCCCGCAACGCCTTCGACTCGCCTCCACGACTTTCCCACGCATCCCAACGGGCTTTCTTGAAGTCGATGTACTCGAGGACATGCTCGAGTTGCTCCCGTTGAGGACAACTGAACTCCAGTTCGAAGTCGGTATCGTTGCTCATGGTCTGTCTTCCCGGTGTGTTGCGATCAGTGCCGGCAATCTGTCGGTGTCATGACACCGACTCGTGAAACCGATTCCGTTATTCGTCATCCGATCCCGAACCCGCTTCTGTCGGGATGTCTTCGATGTGTCGAAAGATGGCGACCGCCCAGGTCCCGTCAGGCACCACGATGTCGATGCCGACGGAAACCTCCTGCCCCGCCTCGCCCGAGACCTCCTGGCGGCTCAAGCAACCCGCGTCAAAAAAGTGAAACCCGTCGGAATCGGGTCCGAGCAGTCGACCGGCAACAACATGAAAGGTGCCGGTTTCATTGAATACCAGTCGTGCCGAAACTGTTTCGAGGTCGAAGGTGACATCTTCCTCGGTTACCGGGGGTGCTGGTTCCAGAGCCAAGTCGTTCCTGATGTCAAAGGTCACCGATGACGGTGTTCCCCCATCGTCCTCGTCCTCGTCCTCAACAACTTCCGCCTCGAGCCAATCGGAATCATCCTCGTCGTCCTCGTCCTCAACAACTTCCGCCTCGACCCACTCGGGGTCATCCTCATCGGTTTCCCCGATCGGCCATGCCTGGCCCGCCTGGTAACGTTCCAGGTTGTCCTGGTATTCATCCCGAAATCCGATGGGAGCGACTTCGATGGCTTTTTCGACAAGTTCAACCGCCTTGTCAAAATCGCCCGTCTCGGAAAACGCGGCCGCAAGCGTGTCCAGGAAACTGTGGTACTGCCACTGGTCCTGCTCACACAACCGTGTGGCCAGTTCCACCGCTCGCTCACCATCGCGGATAGACTGTTCCGTACTGGTCGCAAGAGCCCACGCGAGATTGTTGACACTCCAGGGAAACTCGGGCGCTGCTTCGATGCAATTCTCGAGTTGGCCCCCCCGCTCTTCGAAATTGTCGACCTCCGACAGGCTGTTGTACAACTCGATCGCCTGCTGGAGAGCGTCGTCACCCTGGCTGCTCTTCAATGCAGCCAGCTCGCCCCAGAACCCGATCAGGAGATCCGGATTGAGCATCACCGACCGCTCGTAGAGCGACATGGCGGCGGCGGACTCGTCGTCTTCGGCATGAAGAGTCCCCAACATGCCAAGCACGATGCCCGCCTGGAGACGCTCTCCCCCGCGAGTCCCCTCGGGATCTTCGGGCAACATGTTTTCGAGAGCCAGGCGGACATCGGGACCGCGGCCCGAATCGATGATGTTGATCAGGTAATGCAGTGCCTGCAGTTGCTCGGCTGGTCGATCTGTCAGAGCGTCGATCAGCGTGTCAACGACTCCAGGCCCCAGCGCAGCAATCGCTCGAGAAACCGCCCCCCGGACATCCTCATCCGGATCGGCCAGGTTGTCCAGCATCAGCGGAAGCAGTTCCTCGGCTTCCGGCGCCGCATCCACCAGCGACAGGGCAGCCGCGTACCGGTACCGCCAGTCGTCGTGTGCGAAGAGTTGGCCGAGCAGGCCATCGGCATGATCCGACGACTGGCTCACCCGGGCACTGACCAGCGAATAAGCCAGGTCGGTGTTCTCGAGCAAGTCGACGGCGCAGACAACTTGTTCCAGGCAACTGTCATCCGAATCCGCCGTCCTGCTCAGCAATCCGTGAAACCGTCCGAACAGTTCCGGGTCGCGCAACAACTCCAGGATGGCTTCCGCCTGCTCGTAGGAGTATTCGTCGTCATCGGCACCTTTTCGCAGGACACGTTCGCAAAGTTGTTCCAGGACCTGGCCCTTGGGATCGGTCGCCTCCAGATCCACACCGTAGGCGACAAGCCACTTGGCAATCTCGGCGCTGCACTGACTGTATTCGTCGAACATCTGCAGCAGCGCCGGCCGGCCATCCGAATCCGACACGTTCGGGTTGGCCCCACGAAACAGAAGTCGACCGAGCATGTCGTCGTCACCGCGTGACGCCGCGATGATCACCGCGGTGTTGCCCTCGCTGTCGGTGGCCTCGAGATCGGCACCGACCTCGGCCAGTTTCCTCAGGCACGCACTGCGATTGTGACTGACGACATCGTGCAACAGTGGCCGTCCATCAGCGTCGACCGTGTCGGGATTTCCGCCGTGCCCGAGCAGCATCTCGAACAATTCCAACCGCCTCGCTTCGATCGCCTCGTATTCGTTGTCGTCTTCGAAATCGGCGGAATCCGGCTTGACCTCAATCGTGTCGCTGGCGACGACCGTCTCCAGTGCATTGGTCCGGCCACCACCGAAACCTGTCACCCCGTTGACATCGGCCCCGCGTTCAATCAGCGACTCGGCGATCTCGACCTCACCACACTCGGCAGCAACCAACAGGGCCAGTTGGACGTCCACCTGGACACCATCCGACTCAAGCAGATCACAGACTTGCCGGTGGCCTCTTGCTGCGGCGGCGGACCAGGCCGTGACGTCCCTGGAATCGCTCCTCGACGGATCGGCTCCCGCCTCGATCAACTGGCCGACGATCTCGATGCGGCCCGCCGCGGCTGCCATCGTCAACGGAGTCCCCTCCAGGTGCCGGTCCCCCCACAGCGTCATCGACGTCATGGACTCGTTGATGTCGTTGATCAGCAGGAGCATGTCGCCGACCGCGTCGGACCGCCCCAGGCGGCACGCTTGCAGCAACGCCGCTTCGGGTTCCGTCTCGACCCCGCTCTCGGCAAGAACTTCGGCGATCTCCGGTTGTCCCGACGAGATCGCCATCGTCCAACCCTCCGACCCCGAATCGGGCCCGATCCCCTCTTCGATCAGCAACTTGACAACGTCGACACTCCCGCCGGTAATCGCCGCCTTCAACGAGGTCATTCCGGATTCGTAGTCGTGGTGGTTGATGTCGGCACCGTTGGCGAGCGCCTGCCGAACGGCATCGACGTCGCTGTCTCGACAGGCCTGGATCAGGGTCACCGACATGTCCGCGGTCTGCCTCACCACTGCATCGAAATCCCTGTCGATGTCAGCAATGTCGACATCACTGATCTGCAACCCGTCGGGCATCGATCGGCCCACCACGACCCGGCAGTAGTTCCGTTCCCTGTGCAGGCCGACGCGGCCGGCGTACTGCATGCCGTCTTCGACATGAGAAATGGTCAACACCCGGTTCTCGGCCTGGGCCGACCGCCATTGCTCGGCGCTCAGCAACGAAGCCGCCCGCGGCGTTCCCACGACCTCGAGCAGATCCGACCACTCGATGGGGCCCTCGGTGGCAAGCGACCAGCCCTCCGAATCGAAGACTCCCTCGATCTCCTCTTCCCCGTCAATCGGATCATCATCCTCGTCCCACGAGTCGCTCTCTTCCTCGTCGTCCTCGCCGTCCGCGTCGTACTCGCCGTCGTCCTGATCACCGGCCGAAACCCGAACCACTTCGTCCAGCGAGTTGTGCGATGAGCCGAGATGCCAGAGGACAACTCCTTCGGACGACGCGTTGCAGGCCAGCAGGTTCCCGTCCGGCGAAAGAACCAACTGGTCCGGATCCTGTTCGAGTTCAAGACGTCGGATCGTCGACAAGTCATCGACATCGAGGACCAGCACACAGTCCGAGTATCCGGTCACCAGCAACCTGGTGCCGCAGGGACTGAAGACCAGGTCCACCACCTTCGTCAACTCGGTGTCGATCTTGCGGATCACTTCCCCGGCGGGGATATTCCACAACACGATCGTGCCATTCTCATCTCCCGAGGCGACGACGTTCGACAACGGAGATGCCGCCACGACTTCGACAGCGGACTCATGGGACCAGCAGGCCCCGATCCGCTTACCCGACTCAAGACTGAAAATCCGCAGATCCTCGTCATCTTCACGACAGGTCACCAGGAAGGCGCCGTCAGGAGTCACCGCCAGTGAACCGACTTCGGTGGTCGATGCGGGGTAGGCAACGACCGTCGCAGTCTTCTCGCCACTCTCCAGGTCCCAGCGATCCACCGTGCCGGTCCAACCGTTCGTTGTGATCATCGAATCATCAGCGGCGACGCCATGAACGGTTACTTCGTTTCCCCCTCCGTCGAGAAACGCCACGCGTTTCCCGGTTTCGGAATCGAAGACCCTCCCCTTGTAGTCATCTTCAAAGCAGACCACGATCTGCCGACCGTCAGCTGAAAAGGCCATCGATTCGACGTCCGCCTCCCGCTTCCCGCGGATGACCCGTTGGACCTCTCGTGACCGAATGTCCCACAAGGTCACGACGCCCTGGCTTCCGATCGCCAGGCAGTCGCCCGATGGACTGAACGCCGAGGATCTCTGCCAGTGAGATTCGGTGAACACCACGGGAGCCTGGTCCACCGCACCTGCTTCAGAGGGTTCGGCAAAAGCGTCAGGCTCAGGGGATTCGACGGGGGTGACTGGCACATCGTCGGCAACGACCGGAACCGGCGAAGGATCCGGATCGACAAACTTCAGGCCTGAAAACCGGCTGGCCGGATGCCACGTGATCCCGTCATCCTGGGAAACCAGGTACTCGGCCCGGAGTTGGCCCGACTCGACGAGATGTTTCAACTGGCGACCGTTGAACGGTCCCTGCAAACTTCCCTGCTCGCTCGTTTTCACGAGAAATGACGCCATGGGATGAACCTCTACCTCGAGAAACCTGTGCGGACTCAGTGTCGCCCAAAGGTCCTCGGTCAATCAAGGACGCCGACGGTGCCAGCCAACGTCCCTGCTCACCGTACTCCCGATGAGTCGTTCTCCCGGATCCCACGATCGGCGTCGGCATCCAGTCAACGACAGCCACCCGCGGCCGCAATCACCCCCTTCATCACCAACAGGATGCCCGCCGAGCATTTCAGGATCCTGATCGTTCTCCATGGCATCAACGACATCCTGATACTGCCGGTACCGGTCTTAATGTACGACCCCGGACCGCGATACCGGTGTTTATTCCAGGAAACCAACCACACCGCGGGAACTCGCCCACCCCCCACCTCGTCGAACAACCGCAGCGGGCCCATTCAACTGACGCGACTTGAACCTGGACACGGGGAGACTGGTCGATGCGACGGACACTCGGCGGATTGTCGTTGATGGTACTGGTGGTGGCGATCACGGGATCAAGTGCCCGACAGGCCGTCGCGCAGGTGATCGTGGTCGAAGGCGACGTGATAGTGCGGCCGCCGGTGCGACCGATTCCCCGACCGATTCCGGCCCGGTATCGCATCCATTCGGTCGACGTCAACGCGACGGTCCGCGACCAGATTGCCTCGGTGCAGATCGCCCAGGTCTTCCAGAACACGGGGTCCCGAACGCTGGAGGCCCGCCTGCTGTTTCCCCTGCCCGAGGACGCGGCGATCGACAGGCTGACACTGATCGTCGACGGCAAGGAACTGCCCGGGCGGCTGTTGAAGAAGGCCGAGGCCCGGCGAATCTACGAATCGATCGTCAGGCGACGGCAGGATCCGGCATTGCTCGAGTACATGGGACAGGGACTGTTTCAGACACGTGTCTTCCCGATCCCGCCCGGCGCCAAGCGACGGGTCGAGATCCGCTATTCGCAGTTGCTCAAAAAGGACAACGGTCTTGTCGATCTCCATCTGCCGATCGGCACCGTCAAGCACTCGCATCGCCCCATCGACACCCTGAACATCTCCATCCGCATCGACAGCAGCCGACCGATCAAGACCGTCTTCAGCCCCTCGCATGCCGTCGACATCAAGCGGCCCGACGACCGCCACGCCCACGGCAAGCTGACTCTCAAGAACGTGTTCTCGCCCGACGACCTGCGGTTGTTCTACGGCACGAAAGACGGCCTGGTCGGGATGAACCTGATCAGCTATCGCCCCGATCCCAAGCAGGACGGGTACTTCCTGTTGCTGGCCAGCCCGGAAGTGAAGCTCAAAAAGGCCAAGACGGTTCCCAAGACGGTCGTCTTCGTGATCGATCGCTCGGGCAGCATGAACGGAAAGAAGATCGAACAGGCCCGCGAGGCCCTGAAGTACCTGGTGGGCCGACTCGGTCCCCGGGATACGTTCAACATCGTGGCCTACGACACGCAGGTCGAGAGTTTTCGGCCCGAGTTGCAACGGGTCGACGACGACTCGCGGAAGGCGGCCCTGGGCTTCGTCGACGGTCTGTTCGCCGGGGGCAGCACCAACATCGACGGAGCGCTGACCACGGCCCTGGGCCTGCTGACCGACAAGAAGCGACCCAATTACGTCCTGTTCCTGACCGACGGGCTGCCGACGGTGGGCGAGCGAAACGAGTTGAAGATCGCCGCCAACGCCCGAAAGGCCAACCGGGTCGAGGCCCGGCTGTACAGCTTCGGGGTCGGCTTCGACGTCAACAGTCGACTGCTCGATCGGCTCTCTCGCGATCACCGCGGCCAGTCGGTCTACGTCCGGCCCAACGAGGACATCGAGGTGCAGGTCTCGAAACTCTTCGATCGCATCGGCGCCCCGCTGCTGACCAAGCTGGCGGTGAACTTCGAGTTCGACAAGGCGGTCAACGCGGGTGATCCCAAGCCGATCACCAGGACCTATCCCCGTGAACTGACCGACCTGTTCCGAGGCGAGCAACTGGTCTGGGTCGGGCGCTACCGGCAATCCGGCCGCGTCAAGGTGACACTGACCGGCGAAAACGGTGACGACCGCAGGTCGTTCTCCTTCGCAACGACACTGGCCGATCGGTCTCAAGACGAGTCCCACGGCTTCGTCGAGAAGCTGTGGGCGTTGAGACGGATCGGGGAGATCATCGACGAACTCGACCTGAACGGAACCAACCAGGAGCTGATCGACGAACTGGTGCGGCTGTCGATCGCTCATGGTGTGATGACCCCCTACACGTCGTTCCTGGCCGACGAGGACGTCAATCTCGCCTCGCGAGACAACCTCAGCCGAGCCCGGGTGACTGCGACCCGCGAGTTGGCCCGGGCCAGCGGACGGGCCGGGTTTGCCCAACGGCGGATCAAGGGACGCCTCCAGCAGGCCACCAGCCTGCCCGCCGGAGGCGGTGGGGCCGTTTTCGGAGAAAGGGGTATTGCCTTCGGCGGCTCGCCCGTCGCAGGCGACCACTCTTTCGCCGGCGGCAGCCCCGTCGCGGCAAGACCGACCGTCCGCAACATCGGCCAGAAGTCGTTCTTCCTCAAGGGAAGACTCTGGCGTGATTCCACAGTGACAGCCGAACAGGAGAAACGGGCGATCCGGGTCACCCAGTACAGCAAGCAGTACTTCGACCTGGCCGCCGCCCACCGCGGCACGCTGGCCAAGTACCTGACCTTCAACGGACCGGTGCTGGTCAACCTGGACGGCAAGACGTACCGCATCGAGCCGCCTGCAGGAAAATAGCCGGCAGGCAACAGTCCGCCGGTCCCGTCCGGCAGTCGCGGTCCCTGCCAGCTCGAGCCGGGACCGTCACTGCCGGATCAACCGCTTCAACCTGCACAGCAGTCAGGATTCCCGCCAATACCCCGCCTTGCGCACTCGCACGGCATCGGAAATGGACCGCGGTCGACGCGTCTTCATACGATGAAATGAAGGTGATCGATCAGCCCGAAAGTCCTGACACCCGATGCCTATGCGCCCCCAGACCATCCTGCAGGCCGTCGGGCCACTGTTGATCATTGCCGCCGGTGTCGCCGCGTTCGCCTGGCTACAATCACTGGGCATCCCGCCCAGGACGTCGCCGGTCACCGACAAGCCCCCAACGGTCCGAACCCGGGTGCTGGGACCTCCTCGGCAGCAGTTCGAAATTCGCATCGGCGGCCGGGTTGTCCCCCGTCGCGAGGTGACTCTTTCGGCCGAGGTGACCGGGCGGGTCATCGCTCGCCCTGACGACCTGCGAGCCGGGCGGCATGTCTCAAAGGGGACATTGCTGCTGCAAATCGACCCGGTTGACTACGGGCTGGAACTCCGGAAGATCACCAGCCAACTCGTCGGCATCGATGTCGATCTCGAACAACTCACGACCGAGTCCACCGGCATCCAGGAACTGGTTGCTCTTGCGGAAGAGGACCTTGCACTCGCCGCCAAGGAACTCGCCCGCGTCGAATCGCTGCTCGACCGCAAGGTCACCACACCGGCTGACCGCGATCGTACCAAGCGAGTCGAACTCGAAGCCCGCAACTCGCTGCGAGAGCTCGAGAACCAGCGGAACCTGTTGCCGCTGCGCCGTCGTCAACTGGCGGCACAACGACAGGTCCTGGTCGCTCAACAGCAACACTCCAACAGGGACATCGCACGAACCCGAATCGTGGCGCCCTTCGACGGATTGCTGACACTCGACGGAGCCGAGGTGGGTGACTTTGTTCAACCCGGTGACGTCCTGCTGAAAATCGAAGAGGCGGCCGTTGTGGAAATCGAGTGTCAACTGCGGGCCGATGACCTGGACTGGCTGAGAGATTCGCGGGCAACGGCCAAGGACACCGGCAGCCCGTACGAGGTGCCCGACGTTGCCGCCACGGTCACCCGCCGGGACAACCCGAACCGGTGGATCGGTCGACTGACACGATTCCGGGGACAGGGAGTCGACCCGCGGACGCGAACGGTGCCCTGTCGCGTTCGAGTCGAGCGGCGGCGAGAACCCGAAACGGCCGAGGGGTCGTCGATCCTGATGCGGGGGATGTACGTCACCGTCACGCTGCCGGTCGTCCCACAAACGCAGCTGATCGAAATCCCCGCCGAGGCGGTCCGACCCGACGGGCAGGTCTGGTCAGTCGGTGGAGACCGGTTGGTGATCCACCGCGTCACCGTCGCCCGGGTGCTGCAGGGATCTGTGCTGATCCGGGCTGATTCGACCGACCTGAAACCCGACGACCACGTCATCGTCTCGCCCCTGGCAACGACCTACCAGGGCATGCCGGTCCGCGAGCGTCTCGAGGACCCGCCGCCCGACAGACACGAGGAAGGGAGCCCGTCGCCATGAGATCGGTCGTCGCCTGGGCCATCCGCAATAACCGCTCGATGAACACGCTGATGATCGCCGCGTTGGCCGTCGGCGTGGCCTCGATGCTGATGCTCCAACGCGAACGGTATCCCGAGTTCCGACCCGACGAGGTCGTGGTGCGGGTGATTTACCCGGGAGCGAGTCCGACGGAGACCGAGGAGGGAATCTGCCTGAAGGTCGAGGAGGCGATCCGGTCGATCGTCGGCGTGGGCAAGCTGACCTCGCGAGCCACCGAAGGACGGGGCACCGTCACAGCTGAGCTCGAACCCGACGTTGACCAACCGCAACGGGTGGTCAACGAGATCCGGGCCGCGATCGACAGCATCCCGAGTTTTCCCGAGGAGGCCGAGCGGCCCGAGGTGAGACTGCGGGTCCGGTTCCAGTCGGTGATCTCGGTCGCGGTTCTTGCCCCCGCCGCACTCGATCCGACCAACGACCCCGTCGACGAACGGCAGTTGCGGGACCTGGCCGAGACGATCCACGACGAGTTGCTCGAATTGCCGGAGGTGTCTCATATCGAACTCTGGCAGGCCAAGCCCTACCAGATCGACGTCGAGGTCTCCGAAGAGACTCTCCAGGAGTACGGCCTGACACACGACGATGTCGCCGTGGCTCTCAGGCAGAGCAACCTCGACCTGCCCGCGGGCCAGATCAAGTCAGCGGCCGACGAGATCCTGATCCGGACCGCCGACAAGCAGGTGACCGGCCAGCGGATCGCCGCGATCCCGGTGCGGACCGACCAGAACGGAACGGTCGTGACCATCGGCGACATCGCCAACGTCCGTGACGGGTTCGCCGACATCGACACCGTCGCCACGCTCGACGATCGACCGGTGATGTCGATCAAGATTCGCATGACCGCCGACGAGGACATGCTGACGATCCGGGACCAGGTCGTCGAGTACGTGGCCACGCGGCCGATGCCACCCGGCTACGAGTTGAAGACCTGGGACGACTACAGCAAGCAGGCCCGCGACCGCCTGGACCTGCTCTCGCGAAACGGAGTCTACGGGCTGTTGTTGGTCTTCGCCGTGCTGGGCCTGTTCCTGGACGTCCGCCTGGCCTTCTGGGTCGCGCTGGGCATACCGGTCTCGGTCTTCGGCACCTGCGCGGTGATGCTGGCCACCGGGGCAACGCTGAACATCTACTCGATGTTCGCCTTCGTGATGGCGTTGGGCATCGTCGTCGACGACGCGATCGTGATCGCCGAGAACGTCTATGCGCACCGACTGCGTGGCCGCCCCCCCCTCGAGGCGGCCATCGACGGCACGATCGAAGTGGCTCCGGCTGTCATCTGCAGCGTGCTGACCAGCGTGATCGCCTTCGTACCGCTGGCCTACGTCACCGGTGAGATGGGCAAGTGGATTGCCGTGATGCCGCTGGGCCTGGTCGCGATGCTGCTGATCTCGCTGGTCCAGGGCCTGTTCATTCTCCCCTGCCACCTCGCTCACTCGCGGCTGCCCGGCATCCCCGACGACGTGCCGGGGTTTCAGCAGGCGGTGCAGAAGGCGATCGACCGGTTCGTCGACCGTGTCTACACGCCCGTGCTCAAGGCGACCCTGGCGCGTCCTGCCGTACTGCTGGCAGGTTCGATCTCGGCCCTGCTGGTCACCGCCGGACTGTACCAGGGCGGCTTCACACCCTTCGTCTTCAACCAGCAGCTCGACTGGGAATTCGTCTACACCTACATCGAATATCCCAAGGGAACACCCACCGCCACGATCGATGCCGCCACCAGGCGACTGGAAGATACGTTTCGCGAGGTCGAAGAGCAGGAACTTCGCGGCGCGGACGGTGATCGACGCTCGCTGGTCCGGACCCGGTTCCGCAGTGTCGGGTACACCAACCAGTTGGACAACATGCGGGGAGAGATCTACATCGAGTTCGAACCGGGGCGGATCTTCGCCGAGAAATCGAGCCGCGAGGTGATCGGCAAGTGGCGAGAGCGGGCCGGCGAGTTCCCCGGTGCCGAGCGGGTCGTCTTCTGGGGCATCAACAACGCCGCCGGTGGGCGGGCCGTGGAACTGGATCTGCTCGGCAGCGACATCGATGAACTCGAATCGGTCTCGGAGCGGATCAAGCAGCGACTGGCCGTCTACGACGGGGTGTACGACATCCGCGACAGCCGCGGACCCGGCAAGTGGGAAATGAAGCTGAAGCTCAAACCCGGTTCCGAATCACTCGGCGTGCGGCTCGACCAGTTGGCCCAGACCGTGCGGGGTGCCTACTACGGGGTGGAGGCAATGAGGCTGCAGAGAGGGCGGCACGAGGTGAAGCTGATGGTCCGCTATCCCAGGCACCAACGACGCAGCCTGCACCAGCTCGACGAATTGCACATCCGGACGGCCGACGGCAGCGAAGTGCCGTTGCGAGAACTGGCCGAGGTGACCGTCGAGCGAGGATACGACGACATCCTGAGAATCGACCAGCGGCGGGCTGTCACGATCACCGCCGACGTCGACCAGGACCGGGCGAACGCGGCCGAGGTGATCGCCGATCTTCGCGGGGAATTCCTCACCGAGTTGCTCGACACGCATCCCAGGGTGTCGGCCCGCTGGGAGGGCCAGCAGAAGGAAACCCGCGAGTCCTTCGACAGCCTGATGGTCGGCTTCCTGCTGGCCCTTTGCGGGATGTTCGCCCTGCTGACACTCGAGTTCCGCTCGTACGTCCAGCCGCTGATCATCCTGGCCGTGATCCCCTTCGGGTTCGTGGGTGCCGTCGGGGGGCACCTGCTGATGGACCAGCCGCTGACACTGTTCAGTCTCTTCGGCATGGTCACCCTCTCGGGCATCGTCGCCAACGACTCGATCGTGCTGATCGACTTCATCAACCGCCGGCTGGCCGCTGGAGATTCGCTGGACCAGGCCGTGGTGGCGGCCGGCCGACGACGCTTCCGTCCGGTCGTATTGACCTCCATCACGACCGTGGCCGCGCTGCTGCCGCTGCTGCTGGAACGCAACACCCAGGCCCAGGTGCTGGTCCCGATGGCGATCAGTATCTCCTTCGGCCTGGTCGTTGCGACCGCCTGGATCCTGTTGCTGGTCCCGGCGATGTTCGCGATCTACGCCAGGCTCAGCGGTCGATGCGACCAGGCCGCGGAGACACCCTAGCCCGCCACCGCGGAACGACCGGTCAGCAGACTCAACACGGTCACGAACACGACACGCCATTGACACATCACGATGCCGTCGGTCTGAAACCCGGGAGAACCCGTCAGCTCCGACGATTCGTCAGCCGCTGTGAACGTGCCCGAACAACGGCCGCAGACCACTCGGAAATGCAAATTCTGTCGACGTTGTCGGCCTGAAAGCGGATCCACTCACCAGGTTTTCCTTCACCGCGTTCCTCTACCCGACGCATCCGCAGGACCGATGACGAACCGTGGTCGCCGCGGCATGTCGAGCGCCGTGCGGCGGAAGAAGTGATAGGTCCCCATCTCGGGACAGGCCAGCAGATCCGGGCGGCCATCTCCGTCGAGATCTCCGACTCCGTAATAGGGACCGTGCTTGGCAATGCCCGAGAGTTCCTCGCCGAAGCACTTCAGGCGTCGTGGAACATCAAAGCGTGGCTTCGTCCGGGTGCCGATGTTGCGGACCAACGCGGGTGCCGTATCCAGCGTGGCACCATGGTTGATGACCAGGTCGAGCAAGCCGTCACGATCCCAGTCGACGGGAATCAACTGGGCAGGTTGACCGACGACATTTGTCAGTGGCTTGCCGTCGGGCAACGTGATCACCTGCTGTTTCTTCAGTCGCCGCCGCCCTCGCCCGTCACGGTACTGAACGAAGATCGCCGAATGGGCCGCGTAGCGATTGTTGTCGGGCGGCCCCTGGCCATCGGTGGTGACCATGTCACACAGCCCGTCGCCGTTGAAGTCGCCGAAACCACCACGGCTCCGCCAACCGAACGGTGAGTGCGGATCGGGAACCCGCTTGGTCCATTCCTTCGTGTCGGCCCCCAGCAGGCTGGCGGTCGCTCTCAGCGTTCGGGCCGTTTCGGCAAACCCGTCGCAGATCAGCTGGCGGCGGGGTCCGAACCGGGGCGCACTTGGAGTGCCGACGTTGCGGTACCAGAACACCCGGTTGGTGATGTTGGGCAGCATCACGTCGCGCAACCCGTCGCCGTCCCAGTCGACAAACGAGGGGTGGGGGTATCCCATGTTGTGACCGTACTCCTCGAGACCCGGAAACACGTTGCTCATGTGGACCTCGATCGGTCGCCGGTCGGCCAGCACGGGCCGAGCCGGTTCGAATCGCGGTTGCCCGGTCGTGCCCGAATTGATCACGATCCGCACGTCGCCGTACCCGCCACCAACCAGCAGATCCCAATCGCCATCGTTGTCCCAATCGCAGGGAAACGGCGTCGCCTGGTCACCGAGGGCGATCTCCGGCGAGGGAGCCAGGAGCTTTCGGGTCACGAACCGTCGACGGCGGGGGGATGCCACATCTCCGGGCGGCGACGAGACGGCCTCGAGAAACGCCGCGCGTTGCCACGACTGGTAGGAAACGACCACGCCGCGCCGCGGACCTGCTGTGACCGCAGCAGTGGAGTAACAGGACTTCAGATCCACTTCCTCGAGCACCCGAGGGGCAGCGAACCGCGGGGGGAATTCCCCCCGGTTGCGTCTCCACCCCAAACGGCTGGAACGGTTCAACCGCTTCGTCCGCGAATCGGTGACCAGGCAGACCGAATCCAACCGCCCGTCACCGTCGACGTCAAAGAAACAGGGCCGACGGCCCACCTCGATCGTCACCGGTTCGGATGGCTCGAACGGCCAACCCTTCGGATTCCGGTTCCTGATGTAGCAGGCCGAAACGTCCGAACGAGGCCCGGCTTCGTCGCGAAACATGCTGCCCAGCACCAGGTCCACCACCCTGTCACCGTCCAAATCGACAGCCCGCACCGGCCCCCAGTACTCCGGTGGGTGAGGCACGCGACCGGCCGACAGGTAGATCGGCATGCCCCCCGCATCGCGATCGCCGGAATCCAGGAACAGGTGCACGTCTCGGTGAACGTCAGTGATTCGACTGAACCGGGACGACTTGGCCGCCGCCGTGAACAACAGATCAGGTCGACCATCTCCGTTGAGATCGGCCGCATCACCATGCATGTACCCGGCGTTGAACTGGTGGAACTCCTTCGATTCACGTGCGGTCTTGTATCGCAACGGGATGCGATCCCCGAAAAGCAGTGACCGGGGCTCCCCCGCACCCCGATCCAAAGCCGGCCGACACCACAATCCGCCCCAGTCGTGTGGGGTCCGGACCCCGGGCCAGCCCGACTCGAACGTGTACATCCCCGCCGTGACCAGATCGAGTCGGCCGTCACCGGTCAAATCAACCATCCGCGACAAGCCGACCAGCCCACCGATCCGCCGGGGACCCGTCGCGTTGTACCTCAGCAGATCGCCGACGCCGATCAACGGAACCAGGTCTCTCGTCGAGGCCAACCGTCGACCAGGACTGGTCCGAAAGGTGACGACGTACCGCATCTGTCGCGGGTCGGAGATCAGCCACCGAACCCGGCCGGAGTCGCCGTGACGAAACCCGGGGCCCAGCGAATGGGCCACCTCCTGTTTCGTGGCACGGTTGACGACCCGAATCGAATCGGGATCCAGCACGCCCTCAAGCCCCTGACGACGGGCCTCGACAGCAAAATCGATCAGGGGATCCGCCGGCAGGTTCGGGGTCACCAACCGGCTCGACACCGTCACGTCCAGCCGGCCGGTCGTTCTGCGGGACGCCCGGGGCCCGGGAAGCCGGACCTTGGCCAGGTAGATGTTCGTCTTGCCCTCGTGAGACGAGTAGTAGCTGATCCACAACAGGCCCTCGTGCCAGACCATGCCGGCGTAGCTGCAGTCTCCCCCACTGGGCAACGTCAGCACGGGCTTGTAGCCGGTTCGTGTCATCCGAGCCAGCACCGTCTGCGGCCGATCACCGTAACGACGCCCCGAAGCCCACAGGCTGCCATCCGGCACTCGGATGAAGTTCGGGCCACCGACCCGCTGGCCGGTGTCGGTCCACTTCCAGTCGGTAAACGGCGGTCGGCTGGTGCCGATCCAGGCGGTCTTGTTCCGCCTCAGCAGCACCACCATCTCGTCCCGGTCCAGGAACCGGATGGTCGCCTCGTTGGGCCAGCCGGGGATTCGGTGGAATTCCGTGAGGAACTTCCAGTCGAGACCATCACGGGTGCTGTAGAGCATGACCCGTCGAGGGTCTTTTCCGTTGCCGAGTTTCGAGATGCTGTAACCGGTGCCCTTGTGCCAGGTCACCCGCCACAGCCAGTGGTCCTCGGCCAGCAGTTTCCGCGGGCGGGTCCATTTCAGGCCGTCGCTCGAAAACGACACGCGGGGCGAACGGGTCTGGTAGACCCGCTTGGCGTTGTAGAGGCTGCCGCCCATGATCAGCATCAGCCGGCCATCGGGGGTGATCGAGAGCTTGGGATCGCGGAGATCGACACCGTCCTGTTCGAGCAGTCCAGCCGACTTCCATTCCTTGCCGTCGCTCGAGACGATCACGCGGACGCGACCGTCGTCACCGGCATGCCCGGTCCCCTCGCGGAACGTACACCACCACCGGTCCCGGAACCGGATCAGGTCAGTGAACGCGTTGTGCCTGCCGTGATCCCAGATCCGGCTGACCGAGACGATCTCGGGATCGGCGGCCTCGACCGACAGCCCGGTGGTCGCCACCACGATCAGCAGAACAAGTCGACGTTTCATCACTGGTCCCCGATGTGCGACCGGTCGGTGGAGCAGAGGCTAACGTGCCAGTTTCTGCAGCCGTTTTCCCGTGATTTCGACAACGTAGAGGTTCCGCTGCCTGTCGACAGCCAGCATGTGTGGCAACTGAAACTGCCCCGGCCCGGTCCCCTCTTTCCCCCACCGGGCGACGACCTTGCCGGATTTCGGGTCGAGTTGCAGAACCTGGTTGGCTCGACCGTCGGCGACGTAGATCGCCCCCTTGTGATCCTCGGCCAGGCCGAACGGAGCGAACCCGTTCCAGGTGGCCAGCCACTTTCCGTTGGCATCAAACACCTGCACCCGGTCGTTCTCGCGGTCGCCCACCACGACCCGCCCCTTGCGATCGACCAGGATCGCGTGCGGGGTGTCGAACTCGCTCTTGCCGGTCCCGGGCTTGCCCCAACTGGTCAGGTATTTCCCCTTCGAGTCGAACTTCATCACGCGGCTGTTGCCGTAACCGTCCGAGACGTAGATCTCGCCGGCGGGCCCGAAGGCGACATCGGTCGGTTTGTCGAACAGGTCGCGGTCGGTGCCCGCCTTGTCGACCTGGCCGAGAGCAAGCAGGAGTTTCCCCTTGGGGCTGAACTTGAAGACCATGTGATGGCCGATGTCGGTCACCCAGACGTTGTCGTCGCGATCGACCCGCAGGCCATGAGCGCTCCCGATCAGGTCGTCGCCCCACGATCGAACGAGTTTCCCGTCGGTGCCGAAGCAGAGAATCGGCCTGGGGCCCCGGTGGAACAGGTAGACCCGTCCCTTGCTGTCAACATCCACGCCCGAGGCGGCTCCCAATGGGAGACCCTTGGGAATCTTCAGGAACCCGGCAACCGGCTTCAACCGAGGCTCGGCCGCGACCGAGACGACCCCGGCCACCAGGAGCAACAGCACGAGTCCGAGTAACGGCGTGGAGAATCTCATCGTGGGGGCTCCTCTGTCGGGTGCGAATGGACGGCCCCATCGTTACCCAACGGCAATCCGGGAGGCAACCGAACGGGGCGGATGGTGCCGGTGGAACACCCGGTTCAGCACTTGCACGTCAATCCACCGTCGACCACCAACTGGGCGCCGGTGATGTACCGGGCCTCGTCGGAAGCCAGGAACAGCGCGGCGTGGGCCACGTCCCAGGCATCGCCCATCGTCTTCATCGGGACCTGCTCGTTGCGCATCTGGATCATCTTCTCGACATCCCCGTCGGCGTAGACTCCCTTGAGCGGCTCGACGATCATCGGCGTGTTCATCAGGCCCGGCAGGATCGAATTGACCCGGATGCCCTTCTCGGCGTACTCGAGCGCCACCGACTGGGTCAGTTGCAGCACGCCGCCCTTGGTGGCGGAATACGAGACGTAGGGAATCCCCAGGTAACGGATTCCGGCAATCGAGGCGATGTTGACGATCGCGCCGCCGCCCTGGGCCTCCATCACCGGCAGCACATACTTGCAGGTCAGAAACATGCTGGTCAGGTTGACCGAAATCACGTGGTCCCAACTCTCCAGGCTCGCCCCCACCGGCCCCCCCACTTCGAGGATGCCGACGTTGTTGTGCAGGATATCGATGCGGCCCCAGGTCTCGACGCACTTCTCGACCACCGCAGCCACCTGCTCGGCATCGGTCACGTCGACCTGGTCGACCAGGCACTCACCCCCCTCATCCCGGATGATCCCGGCGGTCTCATCGACCGCGTCCCGGTTGATGTCTATCACGCAGACCCGGGCCCCCTCGCGGGCGAACAACACCGCGGTCGCCTTTCCGTTGCCCCAGCCGGGTCCGGAAGACCCCGCGCCGGTCACCAGGGCCACCTTGTCCTTGAGTCGTTCACCCATCGCGATCTCGCCCTCCGACTTGCCTCATGATGAGGCCTCAGAATACCGTGGACGTGCGTCGTTCGCCGGTCCGACGCCCTAATTCTCACCCCACGGATCCCCGTCGATGAACGTCGGCCAGTTCCTCACCAAGGCCGCTCGCAGTTTCCCCACGAACCAGGCGATCGTGCACGGGAACCAGGGCTGGTCCTACGCCGAGTTCGACAGGCGAACCAGCCAACTGTGCCACGCCCTACGGGGGCTGGGTCTCGAGCGCGGCGACAACCTGGCGGTGTTGATGACCAACTGCAGCCCGATGCTCGAGACGATGTTCGCCGGCTTCCGGCTGGGATGCGGAGTGGTGCCGATCAACTTCCGGCTGCACCCCAACGAGTTCGCCTACATCATTGACCACAGCGAATCGCGGGTCGTGGTCACCTCACCGGAGTTCAACGAACCACTGCAGTCGGTCGGCGACCAGATGCCGCGGGTCGAACACGTGATCACCACCGGCGGGGCCACCGGCGAGGTGCTCGACTACGAGACGATCCTGGAGAACCAGCCGGTCGACTGCCCCGATGCCGATGTGGATCCCGACGATGTCGCCTGGCTGTTCTACACGTCGGGGACCACCGGCCGCCCCAAGGGAGCGATGCTCACGCACCGCAACCTGGTGGCGATGTCGATGGGGTTTTTCGCCGACATGTGCCCCGACCGCGGCCATCGGGAAGCGACGCTGCACGCCGCCCCGCTGTCCCACGGCAGCGGACTCTATGCCCTGCCCAATGTCGCCCAGGCCGCCACCCACGTGATCCCCTCTGTCACCTCGTTCGACCCGGTGCATATCTTCGAGTGCATCCAGCAGCACCGCATCACCAACATCTTCGTCGCCCCCACGATGCTCAAGCGGCTGGTCGACCACCCCGACATCGGCCGCTTCGACCTCGGATCGCTCAAGTCGGTCATCTACGGTGGCGCCCCGATGCTGGTCGAGGACCTGCTGCGGGCCCTCGAGCGGCTGGGCCCCTGCCTGGTCCAACTCTACGGACAGGGCGAAAGCCCGATGACGATCACCTACCTGCCGCACCGGGACCACGTGTCCGACGGAGACGAGGCCCAACACCGCCGACTGGGTTCGGCGGGAATCGCCCGGACCGATGTCGAGGTCGAGATCGTCGACGACGACGACCGGCGACTGGGCACCGGCGAGGTGGGCGAGATCGTCACGCGGTCGGAGCTGGTGATGAAGGGCTACTGGCGGGATCCGGATGCCTCGAAACACTCGCTCCGCGGTGGCTGGCTGCACACCGGCGACGTCGGCTGCCTGGACGAAGACGGCTACCTCTTCCTGATGGACCGCTCGCACGACATGATCATCAGCGGTGGCGAGAACATTTATCCTCGCGAGATCGAGGAGGTCCTGGTCAGGCACCCGGCCGTCCGGGAAGTGGCCGTGATCGGCATCCCCGACGAGGAATGGGGCGAGGCGGTCAAGGCAGTCGTCTCGACCGTCGATGGCGGCGAGGTGACCGCAGAGGAACTGATCGAATTCTGCCGCGATCACATCGCCAGCTACAAGAAACCTCGCAGCGTCGACTTCGTCGACGAGTTGCCTCGAAACAACTACGGCAAGATCGTCAAGCGCGAACTCCGCGAAGCGTACTGGCAGGGACGGGAGCGGCGGGTCTAGACCGGCCGAAGACGACATGGCACGACGACGACAACTACGACGAGGCGTGGCGGTGGTCGGAGCCGGGATGTCCGGTTTCGGCATGTTCGCCGAAAAGGACTCGAAGGATCTCTTTCTCGAGGCCTTCACCGAACTGAGGACGTCGGTCGACAAGGGGCTCGATCCGACCGACATCGACGCACTGTACTTCGGCAACTTCACCAACGACTTCTTCGTGCACCAGTCGCACTGGGGCGCGATTCTCACCGACGCCCTCGGCATGGTTCCCGCCCCGGCCACCCGCACCGAGGGGGCATGTGCCTCGAGCGGACTGGCGTTCCGCGAGGCGTGTTTTGCCATCGCCAGCGGATTCTACGACGTCGTGCTGGTGGGTGGCGTCGAGGACATGTCCAAGCGATCCACAGCCGAGGTGGCCGAGGGACTGGCGCTGGCGGCGATTCCCTACGAACTGGACGCGGGATTCAATTTTCCCGGCGTGTTCGGAGTGATCGCCTCGGCCTACTTCCAGAAATACGGTGCGACCCGCGAACACCTGATGAACGTGACGATCAAGAGCCACGAGAACGCGGCACGAAATCCGCGAGCCCAACTGGGGAAATCGGTTCGCGAGATGATGGAATCGAAGGCCCGCCGGGCGGCCGAACGGGGCCAGGAGGTGCCCGGGTGGGCCGACGAACGGGAGTTTCTTCGAGACGAACGGGCCAACCCGGTCGTCGCCTCGCCGTTGCACCTGTTCGACTGTTGCCCGATCAGTGACGGAGCCGGCTGCCTGTTGCTGGTGGCCTCGGAGATTGCCGAGCGGTTCACCGACGACCCGCTGCAGGTGGCCGGGATCGGACAGGGCAGCGGCCGCGGGCTGCAGGCGGCCGAGGATCTGACCAGCTTCGAGGCAACCCGGGCCGCGGCCCACGAGGCCTACCAGATGGCGGGACTCGAACCCGCCGACATCCAGTTTGCCGAAGTGCACGACTGCTTCTCGATCGCCGAACTGCTGCACATCGAGGACCTGGGGTTCTTCGAGCCCGGCACCGGGCACCTGGCGGTGGCCGACGGGATGACCCGGCTGGATGGCAGCATGCCGATCAACACCTCCGGGGGACTCAAGTGCAAGGGACACCCGGTGGGAGCCACCGGGGCGGGCCAACTGGTCGAGGTGTGGACCCAGCTGAGACAACAGGCCGGAGACCGGCAGGTGCCAGGCGACAACCTGAGCATCGGGCTGGCTCACAACCTGGGTGGCACCGGCGGCACCAGTTCGGTGACGATCCTGAGGCGGGGAGTCTGACGTGAACCAGGCGAGACCATTTACCGACCGGTCATTTCGGGCCTTCCTCTGCGAAGAACAGTTGATGGGCGGACGCTGCGACGGCTGCGGGTCGCTGTTCGTGCCACCGCGGGCCCTCTGCCCGGCCTGCCACGGTGATCAAATGACCTGGGAACAGGCCAGCGGACGTGGCCGGCTGGTGGCGGTGACCCGGATGGCGATGGTCTCGCCAGGGCTGGCCGACGAGGGATTCGGCGGTGATCGCCCCTACTGCTCGGGTGTCGTCGAACTCGAAGAAGGTCCCCGAGTGGTCGCACGGCTCGCCGGCCGGGAGACCGACGAACTGGGCGAGGTGGAAGTGGGCCAGGACATGCAGGTCGGATTCGAACATCGCGACCGCGAAACGCCTCGCCTGGTCTTCCGTCCCGCCTGATCCACATCGCCCGCAAGGTTGGAGTCGGGGCCTGAATAGTCAATAGTGGACCGACCTGGACGGATTGAGACAACAACAAGTGACCGGGAACCCAGCGATGACCAGACGCAAAGAGATGTACGACCTGCTGCGGATTTCACTGCTGGGAATCGCCCTGGCGACCGGAGTCCACCAGGCGGAGGCCGCGAATCCATCGTCGCTGGTCCGGTTCTGTGCGATGGGCGATGTGCCCTACGCCCCGGTCGAAGACCTGTTGCTGCCGAGACAGGTTGCCGAGTTGCCGGCGGCCGGCGAATTCGTGATCCACGTGGGAGACATCAAATCCGGGAACACCCCGTGCGACGAGGCGGTCTACAACAAGGTCTACGGGATGCTCGCGCAGTCCAAGGCACCGGTCTTCATCATCCCGGGCGACAACGAGTGGAACGACTGCACCGACCCGGCCAAGGCCTGGGCGTACTGGCAGAAGTACTTCACCCGCTTTGACCGGCGGTGGAACCACCGTTTCCCGGTCTTCCGGCAGATCGAGCAGAAAGAGAACTTCTCGTTCGTTCACGGAGGCGTGCTGTTTGTCGGCCTGAACATCGTCGGCGGCCGGGTTCACGATCCCGACGAGTGGAAGAAGCGACACGCCGACTGCCTGGCGTGGACACGCCAGAACCTGAAACAGTTCGGCTCGACCGCCAGCAGCCTGGTCATTTTCGGCCACGCCCAACCGGCCAAAAAGCACCAGGACTTCTTCGAGCCGTTCAACAAGGTCGCGACCTCGTTCAGAAAACCGATCCTCTACCTGCACGGCGACGGACACCGCTGGATTCACGACCGACCGTTCACGGCGAAGAACATCCTGCGGGTCCAGGTCGACCAGGGAGGCATCGCACCGCCGCTGCTGGTCACCGTCACCGACGACCCGAAGACGCCGTTCGTGTTCGACCGCCGCATGTCCGAAGACAAGGCGGCCGTGACGCTGGCCAAGATCGGTGCCAAGCTCAGGCGTGACGACGCCGGACGAATCGTCGAGGTGGACCTCGGCGAACGCCAGACCACCGACGCCGACCTGGCGCACCTGGTCGGGTTGAGGGCCCTCGAGGAACTGAGCCTGCACCAGACCAGGATCACCGGTGCCGGGCTGGTGCACCTGAAGGGGCTGACCACGCTGAAACGGGCCTTCTTCAGCGACACCGCCGTCGACGACGCGGGGGTCTCGCACCTCAAGGGACTCAACAACCTCACCGTGCTCGGTCTTTCCGGAACCCGCATCACCGACCGCAGCCTCGAACAACTCTCCGGGCTCAAGAACCTCTCGTCACTGTTTGCCCTGGAGACCAAGGTCACCGACGCCGGAGTGGCCAAGCTCCGCAAGGCCCTGCCCAACTGCGACATCAGCCACTGAAACCGGCCGGGTCCCGGGGATTCCTTTCCACATTGCCAGTCCCGGGTCACACTGGTATTAATCAACCGGCGTTGATGCGTCGCGGGCGGCAGTTCCTCCTCGTTCCAGAGAGGCGTCGATGACAACTCGGGCTTCGTGTCGCGGCTTGACCAGTTCGCAGATCAACCGGCGGTCGTTCCTGCAGACAACCGTTTCGGCCGGAACGGCGGGGCTGTCGTTGCCGGCCCTGCTCTCGGCACGGGCCGAAGCCGTGGCCGCCAGGCAGCCCGTACAGGACACCGCCGTGATCCAGGTCTGGCTCGGTGGCGGGCCGACGCATTTCGAGACCTACGACCCCAAACCGATGGCGCCGGCCGAATACCGCGGCCCGTTCAAACCGATCGCGACGAAGTTACCCGGCGTGCAGTTCTGTGAGTTGATGCCGCGGCACGCGGAGATCATCGACAAGATCGCCGTCATCCGCAGCATCAACGTCGGCAGCAGCGGCCACGACGTGGGCATGTACTACTGCACGACCGGCAAGACGCGCAAGGGACAGCCCTCGGCCGGCTCGTACGTCGCCCGCATCCGCGGGGGCCGCGGGTTGAGCGTCCCGCCGAACGTGCACCTGGGCTTCACCCACACGGCGAACCGGGTCTTCGTGCCGAACTTCAAGTCCGGCTATCTCGGCAGCGGCCACGATCCGTTCTACATCCACGACGATCCGGCCGGCAAGACGTTCACCGTCCCCAACCTGCAACTCGTCAACGGAATGACGATCGACCGGCTGGGGGACCGCAGGTCGTTACTGTCGCGTTTCGACACCGCTCGCCGACGCTTCGAAACCGGCGGAACGGCCGATTCGGTCGACCACTTCACCCGGGCGGCCTTCGAAATCGTCAGTGGCAGCACGGCCCGTCAGGCATTCGACCTGTCGCGGGAACCCGACAAGACACGGCAGCGTTACGGCATGCACCGCTGGGGTCAAAGCTGCCTGCTGGCCCGGCGGCTGGTCGAGGCGGGTGTGCCGTTCGTCACGGTCAACTTCGACCCGCACTCCTACACCTTCGACATGCACAGCAACGTCACCGGCGGCATGAAGAGCGCCGGTCCTCGGATGGACTCGGCGATCCCGGCCCTGATCGAGGACCTGCACCTCCGCGGCCTCAACAAGCGGGTGCTGCTGCTGGTCTGGGGTGAGTTCGGCCGGACACCGCGGATCAACAAGAATGCCGGACGAGACCACTGGGGTTCGGTGATGAGCGTCCTGCTCTCGGGCGGCGACCTGAAGACCGGCCAGGTGATCGGATCGTCGACGGCCAAGGGCGAAGTGCCCAAGGATCGGCCGCTGCGTCCGTGGGACGTGCTGGCCACGATGTACCGCCACCTCGGCATCGACCCCGGCCGAACGTTTCTCGATCGCTCGGGACGCCCGCTGGCGATCCTCGAGCAGGGTGACGTCATCCGCGAATTGATCTGAGCCCGGCGCGGGCGGGATCGTGTCGCGGCCCGCGATCGCGTTTCACCACGCGCTGTTCGACGGATCGTCGTCAGCGGCGAAGATGTCCGCCTTGTCGAGACCCTCGATTTTCGTCTCGGCGTCGGGCTCGTCGGCAGTCGACCGACCATCGTCATCCCCGACCCACTCGTCATCGCCGCGGTCATCCCGGCCGGGCTGATCATCAACAACCGTCACATCAACACCGGACCAGACCATCCGGCGGATGTCGATCGCCAGGCCGAACAGTGTCGGAACCAGGACCACGGTGAAGATCGTCGAAACGACCAGCCCGCCCAGGACCACGCTGCCCAGCCCGCGGTACAGTTCGCTGCCGGCTCCCGGAAACAGGACCAACGGCAACAGTCCCAGCACCGTGGTGGTGGTGGTCATGAAGATCGGTCTCACCCGTGTGCGGATGCTCGCCAGGATCGCCTCCGACGCCGACAGCCCGTCCTCGTGCATGTGGTTCAGAGACTGGTGAACAATCAGGATCGGGTTGTTGACCACCGTTCCGATCAGGATGACGAAACCCAGCATGGTCAGCACGTCGAGTGACTGCGGGACGAACAGGTTGAGGACGGACAGGCCGAGGATCCCCCCGACGGCACCCAGTGGAACGCTTAAAATGATCACCAGCGGGTACAACCACGATTCGAACAGGGCGGCCATCAGCAGGTAGGTGATCAACAGGGCCAGCAGGACGTTGAACCTCAGTGCCAACCACGTGGTCCTGAGCTTGTCCGCGGTGCCGCCGAGCGTGATCCGGTACCCGCCGTCGAGCTGTTTGCCGGCAATCAGCGGCGAGACGATCTTCGAGTCGATCCGCTGCATCGCCTCTTCGAGCGGCATCTCCGGGGCCGGCGTGACCCGGATCGTGACCGCCCGAAACCGCTCGCGGTGGTTGACCTGGTCGGGCCCACTGCTCATGGACACATCGGCGATCGCCCCCAGCGGAACGATCTGACCCAGCGGCGTCGCCACCGGCAACGCCTCAATCTCCTGGGTGCTGTCGGCGTTCTGCAACCTGCCGATGATCGTCAGGTCGATCTTGTCCCCCTCCAGGAAGTAGTCTCCCGCGTAGGCGCCATCGATCAATGCGTTGGCGGTGTAGCCCAGGTCGGTAGTGGAGATCCCCATTTCGGCGGCCTGGATCAACCGCGGCCGGATGTGGACTTCGGGAGTCGAGAGGTCCAGGCTCGGGACTGGCTGGACCTGGGCATCCTGGCCCAGCACCGTGCGAACCTGGCCCATGATCTGCGCGCCGAGACCAACGAGTTTCTTCAATTCCGGACCGGTGATCTCGATGTCGATGGTCCGCCCGGCCCCGAGTCCCCGTTCGAACAGGCTTGATTGACTGACGATGGCGATGGTGCCCGGCAGCTGCGAAGCGGCCTTCCGGATGACCGGAGCCAGTTCACCGGCACGGGTCGGTTCGAGTGCCCTCAGCCCGAGAAACACCCGTCGACTCCGTGCCACGAAGAAGAAGTCTCCGATGATCGGACCGTCCAGCTTCGCCGCCTCGGGACTGCCCGGCTCGACGTTCCAGTACGGTGCCAGTTCCGTCTCGACCGTCTCGCCCAGTTGCATCATCTGGTCGACGTTGTAGCCGGGCGGCGGCATCAGGATTGCAAAAACCAGGTTGCGGTTGCCCGCCGGCAGGTACTCGACCCTGGGCCAGAACCTGTAGCTGAACCCCACCGACACTCCAACCAGCAGCAACACCACCGCCAGGCGGCGGAAAAACCCCAACTGGATCCAGCGATTGAGCCTGACGATCGAATCGACGAACCAGGCGGCCAGGCGGCGAGGCAGTCTGACCAGCAGCGGAACCGGTGGTGGGTCCGTCCCGTCCGCCGGTGACGGCCGGCGATCGTCCGCGGAGGCAAACAGGCGTGCCGAGGCGGTGCAGATGACCGTCACCGAAAAGAGCATCGAGAGGCCGACAGCGGCACTGATGGCCAGGGCGATGTCGCGGAACAACTGGCCGGCTTCCTCCTGGATGAAGACGACCGGCAGAAACACTGCCACGGTGGTCAACGTCGACGCCGTGACCGCCCCCCAGACCTCCTTGGTTCCCCGCACCGCTGCCACCCGGGCCGGTTCACCCAACGAGCAACGCCGGGTGATGTTCTCGAGCACGACGACGGCGTTGTCGACAAGCATTCCGACTGCGAACGCCAGCCCGGCCAGGCTGATCACGTTCAGCGAGCGGCCCAGCAGTCCGAGAATCAGGAACGTGCCGATGATGCTCGCCGGAATCGCCGCCGCGACCAGCAGCGCCCCGCGGGCCAGCCAGAATCCGATCCCGACCAGCAGCAGCAGGCCGGGTACCGCAAACCACGACGAGACGTACGTCGAAGCGAGTGCGGCCGCCACGACCAGCGGAACGGCCAACAGCGTGCGGATCTCCAGGTGCAGGAAGACCATCAACACGATCATCGTCAGGGCACCGCCCAGGAAGATGTTCTGGCGGACCAGCGCGATCGACGAGTAGATGTAATCGGTCTCGTCGTAGACCTGGGTCAACTGCAGACCACGCGGCTCGAGCAGCCGCTGGTTGATCTCCCGATTGGCCTGCCGCAGCCCCTCCATCACGTCCAGTACGTTGGCTCCCGACTCGCGGATGCAGTTGACCGCGATACTCGATTCCCCGAACCGCCGGACCACTCCGGTGGATTTCTTGAACCCCAGCTGAACTTCGGCCACATCCCGTACGTAGATCGGCACCCCGTTCTGCACGACCAGCAGCTGGTTCTCGACCTCCTCGGAACTGCGAAACTGTCCGAGCGTCCTGACGACCCAGCGTCGCTTGCCTTCGGAGAAGTCGCCGGCCGAGGTGTCCTTGTTCTGGCTCCGCAGCACGCGGAGCACGTCGGCGATCGTGATTTGCCGTGACGCCAGCTTCTCGGGGTCGACGATCACCTGCAGTTCATGTTCGAGCCCGCCTATCACGGTCGACTGAGAAACACCGGGGACCCGTTCGAACCGCGACTCGATCTCGTTTTCGGCAAAGCGTCTCAGCTTCGTGACATCCAGGTCCGAGGGAAGAACCTCATGGATTTCAGGGTGTTCGCGAGCCAGCACTCTCAACCGAAGCAGCCCCAGCCCGACACTGTGAGTCTCGCGGATCTCCTGGATCGCCTCGGCCAACTTCGGGTGACGGCCCTGGAACTCGGCAAGCTGTTCGTCGCTGGGTCGACGGGCGCTGAGGATGAACCATGCGATCGGGCGGTTGTCGGAGTTGGCCGTCGAGATGACCGGCTGGTCGGCTTCCTCGGGGTACTCGCGAACCTGCTGCAGGCGGCTGTTGACCTTCAACAACGCCTCGTCCATTTCGGTCCCGACCAGGAACTCCAGGATGATCCGCGATCGCGAATCCGAGCTCTCCGAACTCATCTTCTTGAGCCCCTCGACGCTCTTGAGCTGTTCCTCCTGTTCGAGGGTGATCTCGCGCTCGACCTCCTGCGGACTCGCACCCGGCCACCGCGTCTCGACGGTGATCGTCGGGGTCTGCACCTCCGGAGTCAGCTGCATCGGCATCCGTTCGAGCGCCACGACGCCGAACAGTGAGATCAGCAGCACTCCAACGGTCACCTTGACCGGGTTGCTGACAAAGGACTCGATCAGGTGCATGGCCTAGCGTTGGCTTTCGGTTGGCTTGGAAGTCTTGGCATCGGGGACAAGCGGAACGGGACGGGCGATTACCTCCATGCCGGGCCGCAGTCGTTCATTCCCTTCCACGACGACCTGTTGACCGGCCTGGATTTCACCGATGACCTGGATGTCCTTGCCGACGGCGACCCCGAGCCTGACCGGCACCGGCCGGACGACCTGCTTCTTCGGGTCCTTCCTGTCGGCTTCGACCACGTAGACAACGGCCTGTCGACCGTTCAGCACCAGGGCGTCCTTGGGCACCAGCAGGGCGCGGGTCCGGGCCCCGGTCGGCAGCGTGACACGGGACAGCATGCCCGCCTTGATCAGCGGGTCTCCCCGGGTGATCGTGTTGGTCAACCGGATCTTGACCGGAAACGTTCGGGCCCGTGGATCGGCCTGGGGGATGATCGCAACGATCTTGCCTTGATGAAACCGTTGGAGAAGTGCCACGATCTCGACCGTGACCTCGCTGCCGATCCGCAGGTGAGAAACATGGTTCTCGAGAACATGCACCTTCACGTCGACCTGGTCGAGCGACACGACATCGACAACCGGATCGCCACGGCTGACCCATTCTCCGACCTCGGTTCGCCGCGCCGTGACGTAACCGGCAAAGCGGGAGACGATCGTGTGCTTGCTGATGCGGTCCTTGAGCTGATCGACGACGGCCTGCTGAACGGCCAGCCGCGCGGCGGCCTGAACCAGTTTCTCCTCGCGGGGTCCGGCGACCGCCAACTGGTGCCCCGCCCGGGCATCGTCGTAGTCACGTTCGGCGGTGATCGCCGCCGAGACGACCGCCGAGAGGTCATCTTCGGTCACGGTCCCCTGCTTGGCCAAGGCGGTGAAACGCGCCCGCCGGGCCACGTGGAATTCCCGCCGGGCCCCGGCCGCCAGCATCCGGGCCTGCAACTGGTCGATCTCCCTGGGGCGGGTCCCGTTCTTCAGTTCCCTGAGCAACTCCTTCCGAAACTCCAACTCGGCCTCGGCCGCCTTCAACTCGAGCTGGATCGTCGCCGTCAGCAATTTCGCCAGCGGTTGCATGTCACCGATTCGATCCCCTTCCTCCACCGGAAATTCGACGACCCGGCCGTCGACGGCACTGCCGATCGTCGCCCTTTTCAGCGGTTCAACCGAACCGACGAACGAGTGCCCAGCGATGACCTCGCGTTCCACCACCGGCGCGACCACGACAACCGACGGACCCCGCTGAGCCGGCAACTGATCGGCCAACAGCAGCACGAGGATTCCCGGCAAGACCACTCGACGCATCAAGGCGCTCGACACAATCACCCCTCCACTTTTCGCCTGGACCGACCGCTGGCGGTCGATCGACGTTCGTTTCCCTCACGAACCATCGTATCAGAGACCACAACCCGTCTGAGCAATCTAACCGGAGCTTCCGCCGTCGGTACCGGCAGCAATGCCATTGCCCCGGCAATTGCCGGGGCCGGGATCGACAACGGAACTCGAACAGCAACCGTCCCGTGTCAGGGCTTCGCCGTCTTCTTCTTGAGCAACTCGATGCACTTGACCCGACCCGCGTCGACCGTCTTCTGATCGAGTTTCAACTGCAGGAACCCCGCAGCGACCTTGGTCGTGGCCGCGTCGGCCTCGGTCGATTGCAACGGCGTCTGGCCGTCCTTGCTCTTGGCAGCCGCGTCGGCCCCCTTGGCCAGCAGCAGTTCGAGCACCGCCACGCTGCCGGTGAACGCGGCCGCGTGCAGCGGACTCGATCCGTCGCGGTTCCTGCCGTTGACGTCGGCCTTGGCGGCGATCAGCAACGCGGCGATCTCGGCGTTGCCGTGGAACGCCGCCCAGGACAGGACCGTGATCCCCAGGTCCGGATCCTGGACATTCGGGTTGCTGGTCGGCTTGGCCAGCAACTTCTTGACCGCGGCCACGTCCTGCTTGCGAACCGCCGCGGCCAGTTCCTTGCTCCCGGTTCCGTTCTTGAGCAACTGCACACACTTGGCACGGCCTGCCTGGACCTTGGCAAGGTCGTAGTCCAGCTTCAGCAACCCGGCAACGAACTGGGTGGCTCCGGCATCGACCGTTGTCGCAAACAGCGGGTCTTCGCCCTTGGCGTTCTTCAGCTTCGGATCGCCGCCGCTGCTGATCAGCAACTCGCAGACATCAGCCCGGCCCATGAAAGCCGCACCCGAGAGCGGTCCGCCACCGTCCCGGCTCTTGCCGTTGACGTCGGCACCCCCGTCCAGCAGGATCCGGGCGATCTCGACATTCCCGACCATCGTCGCCCAGTTCAGCGCGGTCACACCGAACTCGGGATCCTGCCCGTTGGGATCGGCCTTGTCGGCCAGGGCCTGCTTGACCGCAGCGACGTCCTGCTTGCGGATGGCAGCGATCAGTTTCGAGCCACCGACTCCAGTCGTCTTGGCTCCCCCCTTCTCAAGCAACTCGATGACCTTCGGCCGTCCCTGTTCGACGGTGTTCTGGTCGACCTCCAACTGCAGCAACCCGGCGACGATCGGCACAAGCGACGCAGGCACCTGAGCCGACTCCATCGGTGTCTCGCCCTTGGTGTTGCGGGCATTGGGATCGCCCTTTTTGGCGAGCAGCAGTTCGACCACTCCGGCACGACCAAGGAAGGAAGCGACATGCAACGGGGTGGCTCCGTCGCCATTCTTCCCGTTGACCTGGGCGCCCCGCTCGAGCAGCAACCCGGCGATCTCGACATTCCCGACCGCCGCCGCCCACGCAAGCGGGGTCATTCCCAGCTGCTGGTCCGGGGCATTCGGATTCACCTTGTCGTCCAGCGCCGCCTTGACGGCCGCGAGATCCTGCCTGCGGATAGCGGCGTGCAGTCCACCACCGCCACCGCCGCCGATCTTGCCGCCCCCCTTGGCGAGCAACTCGCGGGACTTGGCCCGACCGGCTTCGATGCTGGGCTGGTCAAGCGGGATCTGCAACAGGTTTCCGATGAACTGGGTTGTCCCCCAGTCGGCTCCCAGGGAATCCATCGGTGTTTCGCCGTTGTTGTTCTTGACGTTGGCGTCGGCTCCCTTTTCCAGCAACAACGTGACGACGTCACTCCGACCGAGAAAGGCCGCCGAGTGCAGCGGGCCATTTCCATTTTGGTCTTTCTCGCCGATCTCCGCCCCCTTCTCGATCAACAGCGCCACGATCTCCCGGTGGCCGTAAACAGCCGCGGCATTCAGGATCGGTGCCCCGTCGGAATTCTTGGCATTCGGATCCGCACCGGCCGCCAGGTGCTGCTTGACAGCCTGGACGTTCCCGGTGGACACGGCCGTCACGTAGTCGACGTCCGGCGGCGAGGCCGACTGGACGGCAGCAGCGCCGGGCTGGCCCGCCCCCGAGCCCTCACCGGCCGGCGGATCACCGCCGCACCCAATCGTCAACAGCATCGACAGTCCGACAAGGTACGTCTGTACTCTGTTCATCAACTCGTCTCCCGGGAAACCGCCGACGATCGAAGAAATCGTTTGCCGTCTAGAGGGTAGGAAAGAAAGCGGCAAGGGGGAAACGCACGGCGGGACAATTTTCTGACACCGGATTCGAGTATCGGTGTCCAGTCGCAGGGCGAGCGGCGGATACTCTGTATTGACGTCAGGAATGCCCTCCACCACTCGTTTAATTTCCACAGCCAATTTACGCTGTCGCGCCTTCCTGCTAGCAATGAGCTTGGCGTTTCGCCGTGTCGTTGTCATTCAAGGTCTTTCAGCAACGCATCAACAGCGGTTTTTCGGGTCGATGAGACCATCGTCGGCCGACAGTGAAAGGAACTGATTAATGGACCCGCAGGCCAACCCACCCTCATCCTGGGACGAGTCCTGGAAAGCCCTCCAGTCCTCGGTCTCGATCGCCGAGAATGTCCCGGTCCTGACCATCACCGTCTACATGGTCCTCGGCGGACTGCTCGCCCTGTACCTGAGGTTCCTTTACCGCCACTGCAACACGTCGTTCTCCGGAGCCGACTCGGTGGCCCGGATCTTCCCACTGCTGACGATGGTGACGATCGGCGTGATCGCCGTCGTCAAGAGTTCGCTGGCCCTCTCGCTGGGCCTGGTTGGTGCCCTGTCGATCGTCCGCTTCCGGGCCGCCATCAAGGAACCCGAGGAACTGGTCTACCTGTTCCTGTGTATCGGCGTCGGCCTGGCACTGGGTGCCGAGCAGCCGCTGCTGGCCGTGGCCATGGTGATCGTGACCACGGTGTTCGTCCTGGGAATCCACTTCACGACCGGCAAGAGCCGCCGCCAGAGCCTGCTGCTGACCATCACCGGCGATTCGCGACAGCAGTTCAACGATGATGAGTCGGGTGTCCTGGCGGTGGTCAACGAACTGGTCGGCCGCTACACCCTGCAGCGACTCGATCTCGAGCAGGAACGCGGCCAGATACGGATCGCCATCAGCCGACGTGGCGATGCGGACACCTCGAAGTTGATCGCTGTTCTCCGCGAGCGATTGCCCGAGTGCGAATTCTCCTACGTCAACCTGGAATCGACGTTGTAGAGATGGACACACCGATGGCCACCGAACAGGAGTCTCGGGACGAAGCCCGGCAATCGGTGTTTCGCCTGGCCGAAGGGGACGGGCCACGCGAGGACCTGGCGTCGCGCCAGGAGGTCAAGTTCGTCGTGTCCCACACCGACGTGGCCACGCTCCGCGGATTGCTCGAAACCAACGGCCGTCGCCTGGTCCACAACAAGCCCGTTTCCACGGTTCGCAGCATCTACTTCGACGACGTCCAGTTGAACTCCTGCCACGCCAACCTGGGCGGAATCGGTCGACGGCGGAAAGTCCGGCTGCGATGGTACGACTCGCTTGTCCCACAGGAAAACGTCTTCCTGGAGATCAAGTGGCGGAACAACCGCATCACCGGCAAGCACCGACACGCGTTGCAAACCCGGCAGCCCCTGGCCGACCTCGGCTACCGAAGAATCATCGACGACCTGATCGGCGTGCTACCGCCGGCTCGCGTCGGTGATCTGCTGGAGAGCTACGATCCGATCGTGCTCGTCGAGTACAAGCGCGAGCACTTCGAGGCCCGTGATGCCCCCGTGCGAATGACCCTCGACTACGACCTGGTGTTCTACGACCAGACCGGCAAGCGAAGCGTCTCAACCGCCTTCCCCCAGTCGATGCCCGACACGGTGATCGTGGAAGGCAAGACCCCGCCGGGTGGCGAACAGGACGTCCGCGAATTCCTCCATCCGCTCACCCCGCGTATCAGCCAATTCTCGAAGTACTACCACGCCTGTCACCACCTGGGACTTATCTCGGGATGACCTCGCTGCCACGGTTCGCCTTTGGCGACAGCCAGGGAGACAATCCATGCCACTTCAGCCAGTTCACGGTTCGAAGGCCAGGTTGAGCTCCACCTACCAGTTGACGGTCAACCTGCTGCACTTCATCGTCCCGCTGGCCGTGGTCTCGGGGCTGTGTGTCGCGGCGGTGATCGGGATCGCCGTGATCAACGACTCCACCGCCGTCGACCTGTTCCCGTCCGACAGGGTGCTGGATGTGCAGATCACGGTCGCCGAAGAGGACTGGAACAGGATCCGTGTCCAGTCACGCAACTTCCTCGAAGCCCTGCAGGAAAGCCGCAAGTTCAAGCCCGTCAAGGCACCCTACACCTACGTGACGGCCAGGATGACCATCGACGGCGTCGAGTTTCCCGAGGTGGGGATCCGAAAAAAGGGCTTCATCGGATCTCAGAATCCCAACCGGCCATCGTTGAAGATCAAGCTCGATCATGTCGACAAGAAGGCCCACGTCGGAGGCCTGACCGCCCTGACGTTCAACAACAACAACCAGGACACCAGCCAGATGAGCCAGTTGATGGGCTACGCCTTCTTCAACAAGGCCGGCTCACCCGCATCACGCTGTGCCCTGGCCAGGATCACCGTCAACGGCAAGAACCTGGGCATCTATTCACACGTGGAAACGATCCACAAGCCGATGCTCAGGCGAGGATTCGGAGACGATCGGGGCACGCTGTACGAGGGGACGGTGACCGACTTCCATGAGGGTTGGGAGGGGAGTTTCGAGAAGAAGGTCGGCAAGGACCGGATCGGTCGACCAAAGATCAAGCAACTCATCAAGGTGCTGCAGGGTGAAGTCAGTGGTGACACGATCCTGGGCATCGAGTCCATCGGACGTGGCTGGGTACCGACCGGAAACCAGGCACCGGGCCTGGTTGGCCTGGCCGACTATCCCCTCCCCGAGGGCACAGGCAACGGCTCGCTGCAGGCCATCGAGGCCCGCATTGCGTCTCTCAGGACAACCCTCTCCACGATGACACCCGCATTGGCCGCGGCCCAGGCCAAGTGGGAATCCGACGATGGTCTCAAGAGGGTCACGCCCAACCCCTGGTCGGTGATCGGTCCGTTCCAGTCGGAGAATTTTGAGGCGGCCTACAAACAGGCGTTTCCACCGGAGGTCAAGGTGGACCTGGCCGCGGCCTACAACAAGGCCGGCAAACAGGTTCCGGACGGCAAGTTGAAATGGACCCGGTCGAAGAGATTCGCCGACGCGCGTCCAGTCCCGCTCAGCCCCCAGCCCTTCTCTGCCACCTACCTGTTTCGCACGATCAATTCGCCCACCGCCCGCAAGCTGACCGTGTCACTGGGCAGCGATGACAGTCTGAAACTGTGGCACAACGGCAGGTTGTCCATCGAGAAGCAGATCACGCGAGGAGTCACCCCCAACCAGGACATGGTCGAACTGGACCTGGTGGCTGGCGAGAACCGGATCCTGCTGAAGATCATCAACCTCGGAGGAGCGTCGGGCTACTATTTCCGCGCGGTGCAGACATCCCTTCCGGCCCCCGTGCTCGCGGCGATGAAAGTCCCCGCGGCCGAGCGAAACGACAGGCAGAAGACGGTCCTCAACGACCACTTTCTCAGCGTGGCTCCGTCATTGCAGCCGGTCCGCGACCAACTGGCCGCCGCGATGGAGGAACACGGCAGCCAGTGGACAGCGGTGGACTTTGATGACTCTCGCTGGAAGTCCGGTCGGAACGGGGCCGGCTACGAGAAGGACAAGGGGTACGAGTCGCTCATCAGTGAACCCTTCGATTTCCTGGCCGAGATGCACCAGAAGAACGGTTCGCTGTTGCTGCGGTTCCCGTTTGAACTCGATGACCCGCGTGATCTTGACGGCACGGGAGATCTGCTTCTCCGCATGAAGTACGACGACGGCTTCGTGGCCTACCTCAACGGCCACCGTGTGGCCTCAGCCAACGCGCCGAAGGTCCTCCGCTGGAACTCCATTTCCGCAGGTGGTCATGACGACGGCTCGGCCACGCAGTTCGAGTCCTTCAACATCTCCGATCACAGGGACAAGCTCCTGCCGGGGAAGAACGTGCTGGCGATCCACGGACTCAACATCAACCCGGGCAGCACCGACATGCTGATCCTGGCTGAAATTCGTACGAACGATCTGGACATGGAACGAGCCATCGGCGAACTGGTCGACCTGGATGCGTTCTATCGCTTCTGGGCCGTCGAGGGACTGCTCGGTTTCTGGGATGGGTACTCCGCCAACCGAAACAACTTCTTCGTCTACCTCAATCCGTATTCGGGCAAGTTCCACTTCATGCCCTGGGGCACCGATTGCATGTTCGAGAAATTCAGCAAGCTCAGGGTGGATCCCCGCGCCCCGGTCTCGGTCAAGACCATGGGGATCGTGGCCCACAGGCTCTACCAGATCCCGTCTGCCCGGGCCCGCTATCTCAGGACACTCAAAGAGATCATGGACAAGCACTGGGACGAGGACGCGTTGCTTGCCGAGACACATCGAATCGAAGCCATGATACAGCCCGGCGATCTGGCCGAATCGCAGAAGCGATCCATGCCGGGCAAGCTCAGGGGGTTCCGAGAGTTCATCCGCAATCGTCGCGCCGACATCGAAAAGGAAACCGCCGACGGCATGCCGATCTGGACAGCCGCACCGAGTCCGCCACCGCAGTTGAAGATGCCCGAGACACGGAAAAGACGTCCCGAGAGGGGCAGGAATCCCGGGAACAGGCCTGGCGGCAACACGATCTGGACCGCTGTCAAGACCGGGAACCTCGAAGCCCTCAAGCGGCACCTGGCCAACGGGGCCGACGTGAATGCCCGGGGAAAAGAGGGAATCACCCCCCTGGGCCTGGCCGCCCTGACGGGAAGAATCAGAATCATGGACTTTCTGCTCAGCAAAGGGGCGGAGATCAACGCCAGGGCCGAGGAGGGCGAGACGATTCTGCATTGGGGAGCTGTGGTCGGACGCGTCGGGGTCGTGAAATACCTGATCGACAAGGGCGCCGACATGAATGCGAGGAACGAAGAGGGAAAGACGCCGCTGGACTTCGCCTCGGAACCCTGGAGCAAGGAACTCGAGGAAGGCATCGGGCGTTTTCTGCGCGAAGAGCTGGCGATCAAGATCGACATGCAGCAAGTGCGAAACGGCCGTCCCCGGGTGGCCGCAATGCTCCGTGAGCGGATCCGCAAGCCCGACGACGAAACCAAAAAATCGGGAACCGAATCACCCTCACCACCTTCCTCCAAGAAGTGACAGTGGCCGGCAAGACCCCGCCGGGCCTTGTTCCAGGATGACCCAGCTGCAACGGTTCGTCTCCAGAACCAATCACCGAGCACACCCATGCCGCTCCCATCGACTCACGGTCCGAAATCCGGGTTGAACACTACCTACCAGTTGCTGGTCAACCTGCTGTACTTCATCGTCCCGCTGGCAGCCGTCTCGGGGCTTTGTATCGCCGCGGTGATCGGGATCGCCGCCATCAAGGACACGACCACTGTCGACCTGTTCCCGACCGACCGGGTGCTGGACGTGCAGATCACCGTGGCTGAAAAGGACTGGAACAAGATCCGCTTCCAGTCGCGGAACTTCTTCGAGGCGCTCCAGGAGAAGCGGAAGTACGAGCCCATCGAAGCCCCTTACGTGTACGTGACCGCCAAGGTGACGATCGACGGACTCGAATTCCCGGAGGTGGGAATCCGGAAAAAGGGCTTCATCGGCTCACAGAACTCCAATCGCCCGTCACTGAAGATCAAGCTGAACCACATCGACAAGAAGGCGGAAATCGGTGGCCTGTCGATGCTGACGTTCAACAACAACCAGCAGGACATCACCCTGATGAGCCAGTTCATGGGGTACGCCCTGTTCAACGCCGCCGGTGCCACGGCACCGCGGTGTGGCTACGCCAAGATCAGCGTCAACGGCAAGCTGATCGGACTCTACTCACACGTGGAATCGGTCCGCAAACTCCTGCTCAAACGCGGATTTCAAGACGACCGCGGGACGCTCTTTGAAGGCACCGTGGTCGATTTCTACGAGGGCTGGGAAAACAGCTTCGAGAAGAAAATCGGTAAGAAGCGGATGGAGGGCGTTGCCCGGGACAAGATCAAGGCGTTGATCAAGGTCCTGCAACGACCCGAGTGGATCACGCTGACCGGAATCACCGGTGATCGATTCGAGTGGACCCCCACCGACGCACAACTCGACCAGACGTGGACGGACACGGGTTTCGATGATTCGAGCTGGAATCGCGAACCCGACGACGACTCGGCGGACGAACCGCTCTATTTCCGGTTCCCCTCCAAGATCGCCGACCTCGACCAGGCCGTCTCCAGCGACAAACTGACCCTGAATCTCCGGTTTGGCGACGGCTTCATCGCCTACCTCAATGGCCACCGTGTGGCTTCAGCCAATGCCCCCGAATCGTCCACGTGGAACGCCAAGGCCACCGACCGACGCGGAGATCGCCAGTCGAGAGACCTCGAGCCATTCGATCTCTCCTCGCACCGGGACAAGCTCAGGGCCGGCGACAACGTGCTCGCCATCCATCATCTCAGCATCGACTCGGCACTGAATCGCGTGCCGGGTCTCAGCAGGATCCGCAAGCGGAGGCCGGTATTCGCCGAGTTGCAGTACCAGGCGGAAGATCTTCAGCAGTCGATCGGCGAACTGGTTGACCTGGATTCGTTCTACACGTTCTGGGCCGTGGAGGGCCTGCTGGGCTTCTGGGACGGGTACTCCGCCAACAACAACAATTTCTTCGTCTACCACAACCCGGCCACCGACAAGTTCCACTTCGTCCCGTGGGGCGGCGACTGCATGTTCGAGAAGTTCAGCAAGCTCCCGGTTGATCGTCGAGCCCCACTCTCGGTCAAGACCAAGGGACTCGTCGCCCACAAGCTCTACCAGATCCCCGAAGCCCGCGAGCGTTATGCCCGGACGTTGAGGGCGATCATGGATGAGCACTGGAACGAGGAGTCCCTGCTGGCCGAAACGCACCGGCTGGAAGCCATGCTCAGGCCTCACCTGCCTCCGTCCCAGGCCCGCACGGTGCGGTTCGACGGGATCCGCAACTTCATCCGCAGCCGACGGAATGACATCGAGAGCGAGACCGCTGACGGCATGCCGATCTGGACGGCCAAACCGTCCGAACCCCCGATTCTTGCCATGCCCGGCGGTGGTGGTCGAGGTCGGGGACCTCGAGGCGGCCGGCCCAGGCAGAATGCCAATTCGATTTTCAACGCCGCCAAGACGGGCAACCTCTCGGCCGTCAAGCGGCACGTGGCCCGGGGGACCGACATCGACGAGACGGACGAGAACGGAGGCACCGCGCTGTCGCTGGCCACCCTGGTTGGCAAGATCAAGACAGCCAGGTACCTGATCGAGCAGGGGGCGGACGTCAACCAACGAAACGGCGACGGCAACGGTGCCCTGCACGGTGCCGCCTTCCTGGGACATCATGATTCCGTCGAGTTGCTGCTCGAAAACGGAGCCGACGCGAATGCCCGGAACGACAAGGGCGAGACGCCGCTGGACGTCTCGGCCGGCGAATGGAACGATGAGATCCAGGGATTCGTGCAGTTCATCGCCGGTGCACTGCAGATTGACATCGACGTGGACGAGGTGCGGACCGGACGTCCCCGTGTGGCCGCGCTCCTGCGTGAACGGGGAGGACGTCATGGCGGTGAGGTTGCCGCCACCAGCAACGTGGACATCTGGCAGGCGGCCCGGTCGGGCAACCTGGCTGCGCTCAGGCAGAAGCTCGACGCCCGAACCGACGTGAACGGCCTGGACGGCAAGGGAGTCAGCCCACTCTCCTGGGCGGCCATGTCCGGCCAGGTCGAAGCCGCCAGGCTGCTGATCCGCCGCGGGGCCAACGTCAACCGGAAGAACCGGGATGGCAACACGCCGCTGCACGGTGCCGCCTTCCTCGGGCAGGTCGAACTGGTCGAACTGCTGCTCAAGAACAAGGCGGAGGTGAACGCCAGGAACGGCCAGGACGAGACCGCATTGGGAACGGTGGCCGGGGAATGGAACGGTGGCGTCCGCCAGGTCACCCAGTTCTTCGCACGGATTCTTCAGCTCAAGGTCGATGTCGAGGCCATCAAGGCCGCCAGGCCACGCATCGCCGAGACGCTCCGCAAACACGGCGGTAAGACGAGCGAGCAGTTGAAGTGAGACACCTCAGTCGCTGCCAGGACTGAGCATCTCCAGCCTGTGCTCTCAGGCCACCGCCCTGTCCTCGGAATCACCATCCCGATTGCGGGGATGACGAGAACCCGTCTCGGTCGGCGATGGTCCACGTTGCGATGTATGGGAATCTTCAGCCGAAGGCTCCGGTCCTCGACGTGCTGCCGCCTGTTCAAAGTCGGCCTTGGCTGATTCGGCATTGCCGTTCTTGAAATGGGCCTTGCCGCGCCCCTGGTACGCATCCGCCTGCCGCTCGTCGATCCGAATCGCCTGGCTGAAGAACTTGACGGCCGAGTCGTTCTCGTCCTTCATCAGGTGGGCCGAAGCCAATCCGAACCAGCAGTAGAAGTAATCGCGTTTCCCGTTGTCGATCGCTTCGGTGAAGTGCTCGATCGCGGAATCGTAATCGCCAATCCTGAGACTGGATCGTCCAATCCAGAAATGGGCATCACCGTCGGTCGGATCGAGTCGAACTGCATCCTTGAGATCCCTGATGGCGGACTCGTCATCCCGCTTCTCGAAATGGGATTTGCCACGTTCGCGGTAGGCATAAGCCAATTGCGGCGGTGCGACGATCACGCGGGTGAAATCACCGATTGCGGCATCGTAGTTGCCGTTCTCGAAATGCACCTTGCCCCGCTCGCTGTAGACGACCACCGCGAATTCCTCGGGAGCCACCTCAATCGACTCGTCGAATACGATGATCTTGGCGGCCTTGTCCAGGTCGGTGATGGCCGAAGCATAGTTCCCCGTCTTCCCTCGGGCCCGGCCACGATAAAACCAGGCCAGCCGGAAATCCGGGTCCACCTTGATGGCCTTGCTGAAAGCCGCGATGGCCGGTTCGTAGGACCCCGTCTTCAACAGGGCGAAGCCCCACCAGAAGCACGCATCCAAACGGTCCGGACTCCGCTCGTTCACCTCGGTGAAGTCCTTCATTGCGGATTCGTAGTCGCCGGTCCAGATGTGAGTCCGCCCGCGCCAGAACACCGAGTTGTCGTACTCGGCAGGTACGGTCGGGTCACCGTCGGGCAGGAACTGGATCAGCGAATCCTCGTAGCTGTCCTGCAGGTCCTGCTGCCCGTCGGGTTCCTGTTTTGGCCTGAGCCATTGTGGAAGGACCATCAACCCGACCGCAGAACAGACCAGGCTGTTCATCCAGGTCGTCGCATCAGTGCCAGATCGCTCGTCCAAAACGACAAACGCCGCGACACAGCCGAACAGGAGCCAGCCTGCGGCAAGCCGCCACCGGGAATGAACGGAACTTCCGTCGGACATCGAGCGTCTTCCCAATCTCAACCAGGTAACAGGGTCACATCGCACGGTAAAGTGTCAATGCGATACGTGCTGCGGATTCGCAGTTCACTCAACCGGCCACGCCGGTGGCGGGATCATGTAAGAATACTCTTCCTTGAGCAACACGAATCTGGGGATCGAGTTCTGGCACGTTCGCCGGAGAGTTCCACCGAGAAACTCTGCCGGCTCCAGGAGTGCCTCGGGGCACCGGCAACCGCAGGCTGCTCGTCAAACCGGAGCACCCTGGCGACACGATTGCCTGGCCGTTCGCCTATCGCCTGGTGCGGGGTTGCATCAGCACCGCGGCCCATCTCCAACTACGGATCGTCAGGCCGCTGAGCCACGCCCGGCCAGCCCCGTGACCTGATGCAACACATCAGCCAACTGCCGTGCGATGGTGCTTGCCGAGAAGTGCTCCACAACGTGTAGCCTGGATCGGTCACCGATCCGACGACGCATTGACGCGTCACCGACCAAAAGTTTCAGTGACCGCTTCCACTCATCGGGGGATCCCGCCAGGAAACCGTTCGTACCGGAATGAACCAGGTCACGGTTCATTCCGACCGGGCTGCAGATGGCCGGAACGCCCATGGCCATGTACTGGAGCGCCTTGAAGCCACACTTGCCTCGCGTGAAATTGTTGTCGGGCAACGGCATGACGCCGATGTCAAAGCTGGCCGTCTGCGACACCTCGTTCTCGGCCGACCAGCGCACGAACTCAAATGGCGTTGCCCCCAACTGCTCGAGGTCCAGCGGTTCGAAACTGTCGGCGACGACCTTGAGGACGATCCCGTCGATTTCGGCCAGGACCGGCAGCAGTTCGTCCAGGTACCCCAGCGTCGCCCTGCTGCCGATCCAGCCCACGACGACACGTGACGCGCTGTCGGTTCGTGACTGGCTCGAGCGTACAAAGCGTTCGGTATCGATCGATGTCGGGATCACGGTGACCGGCCGGCCATACTTCCCGACCAGTGACGCCAGGTAGGTGTTCCCACAGCAGACGTGATCGGCAAAGCGTACCATCGCTCCGAGGCGTTTCTGCGCTCGAGGCCTGGACCGACCCACCCAGTCAAATCCCAGTGCGTCATCGAAGTCGAAGACTACATGGCGAGCGGCCTTCCGGATCAGGAAACGATCAATCGGTTGCAGGATCCGTTTCTGGACCAGTACGACATCGAAACGAGAGCAGTCCAGGTAGTGTCGGAACCGCTGCCAGCCCATATCGCAATAGAACAACGTGCGACAATAGATCCCTTGATCATCAAGCTCCGGCAGCAGTGCGTCGACACGAAACCGATAACTTGGCTTCTCGGGTCTGCTGGCCAGCACGAGCACGTCCAAGCGAGATCTCCACATGTCCAGGATGCCGGATGGCCGACGACGAGAAGATACTACCGGTTTTAGGTCAGTGCAAGATCAGTGGCGACCGCTCAATTGATCCACGGTGGACACTCCAACAACGCGGGAGGCGAGGTGATTGCCGACTCGACCCAGATCGAGCGAGTCGACCGAAACGAGGGAGACCAGTGGTTCTGCAGTGTTGACTCACGGCTGAAGAAGATCTGAGGAGAACCTGGCCCGACGACAAAGGGTTGGTCCCCGCGTCGGAATCACCGTTGAGTTCTCCCATTGCTGGGCATCGCCTCGAGGTGATACGATCCCGGACCCCTCGGGACCGGCGGAGGCTTGTCCCGGTCCAGGGCATTCTCACCGAGTGAACGGAATCACCATGAGTACGGCAGGGGCGCGTCTTCCCGAACCCGATCGCGCGCAACCGCTGTCACGGGATGTCGGCTGCGAGTTGGAAGCCGTCGACTGCCTGCTGTGCGGCTCTTCGGAAAGCGAAACGGTGGTGATCGCTCCCGATCCGGTGACCGGGCGGGGTGGAAATTTCCGGGTTGTCCGCTGCCGGGATTGTGGGCTGACTTACACCAATCCCCGGCCGACGCTCGCGAGCATCGGTCAATTCTACCCACAGGACTACGCTCCCCACGTCGTGGCCCCACGCCGCAAGGGCTGGCTTGTTCGTCGTCGAAATGCGGCGATCGGAGCCTGGCTGAGGACCCGATTCGGTTTCCCGCCGCAGCCAACCGGTGTCTGGACCAGGCTGCACGGCATGCTGTCGGGTTTGCTGAGCAATCGCAGGCACCGCCGTCTTCTGAGTATCCCCTTCCGAGAAGGCGGCCGACTGCTGGACTTTGGGTGCGGAGCCGGACACTTCCTGGAACAGATGCGGGATCTCGGCTGGCAAGTGGAAGGCCTGGACATCTCGGAACCCTGTGCTGCGGACGTAACAGATCGAACCGGAATCACGGTCCACGTTGGAAGCCTGCCACACGAGGTGATCGACGAGAACTCGTTCGACGCGATCACGATGTGGAATGCGCTCGAACATGTTCACCAACCGCGCGAAATCATTCGTGCAGCCCGGCAAGCGTTGCGACCCGGGGGCATCCTGGTCGTCGGTGTGCCCAACATCGGCAGTTGGGGTTTCCGCAGGTTCAGACACGACTGGCACTGCTTGGAGTTGCCACGTCACCTGGTACACTTCGAACCCGACTCGCTGCGAGCGATCATGGAGCGAGAGGGACTGAAGGTACTCAGCATGGAACAGATCGGGCGAGCCGGCTGGCTGAGGAAGTCCGTTCGCCTGGTGACGCGGGACGGCCGCACTTCGATCGGCAAACGGTTGTGTCTTGGCAAACGTGTTTCTAAGTCGATCGCTCGCTGGTCAGAAATGATCGGCCAGGCCAACTTCATCAAGATCGTCGCCGAGAAACCCGACGACGACCGATAACGGCTCTTTGAAACGGACCAGTGGCACAGTTGGCCGTCGGCCCGGCCACCTCTAGAGCTGGTGTTTGCGGGAATGCCGGGCGATCGATTCGCTTTTGCGAGCGACCCGCTCTAGTAGCGGCCGATCAGCCTCACCCGGTCGATGGCCCAGGTATTCTCTCAGAAACCGGAACCGGTCGGCTGCCGTCAGGCTGGCGGCCGAGTAGTTCAGTTGAGCCAGGTCCTTGACGATCCAGCGACGGCCCAGCCGTCGCAATCGGCGCGCACGACCCAGGTCCAGCACGAAAACCGGTTCGCCCGGCTGGTCCACTCGGCAAAGCAGGTGACCCAGGTAGAAGTCCTGGTGGTGAATCCCGGCATCGTGCATGCGACGCGCCAGGCCGGCGACTTCGCTGACCAGCCGCCGGCGACGGGATGCGGTCAGAGACGGATCTGTGGCGAGCGCCGAGAGTTTTCGGCCCGGCTCGAGTGACTCGGTAAGCACGAACGACCCGCTGTCAGATTCTCCGAAAGCCACCGGGGTCATCGTGGGCAGCCCCGCCTCGTGAAACCTCCACAGCGCCGCCCATTCGCTTCGGGCCCCGAGCACCGGTCGGGTCAGTCGCAGCCACGCCTTCAGGTACTCGCTCCAACGCGGCCGACGGTGACGCTTGAGGAACCCCTCGAATTCAGACCCCCATCCGCTGAGTTGGATCCGATCGGTTCGACGGTCGACGACCGCCTGCTTGACCACCTCGCCCCCCTCGAATTCCATGAAGGCCGACACCGACGTCAGGCCGCAGGCTTCCAGCACCGGGATGTAGCTCCGGTTGACGGCCAACCGGCCGTCGTCCCAGGAGGCGATGGGGGACGCTGTCATGCCGCCCGTCTCCGTGGCCGCTCACCCGTTTCGCGACACACCTCCTGCAGCATCGCCTCGGTCGCTTCCACGGTCGCATCAAACGACCGACCCTCAGCCACGCGGCAACACGCGATGCCCATCGCCTGGCGGTCCTGCTGCGACAGAGCCTGGAATTTCCCGAGGCAATCCGCTACCGCACGGCTGTCCGACGGGTTATCGACCAGGAACCCGGTCCGCCCTGGCTCGACCAGGTCCACGCCGCCAGCCGTCGTCGATGTCAACACGGGCAGCCCGCAGGCCATCGCCTCGAGGTTCACGTTGGGGAACGGCTCGTAAACCGTCGGCAACACGAACAGGTCTCCCGCTCCATAGAACCGCGTGATGTCCGTGCGGCGGCCTCCGAACCAGACCTGTTGGCCGACACCCAGGCGTCCAGCCAGCCGCTGGAAACGGCCCCGGGGGCCGTTTCCCAATACGGCCAATCGCCAGGGCGAGCCGGTCTGCTGATCCGCCTGGCACCGGGCCATCGCTTCGAGCACCGTTCCCAGCCCCTTGCCGGCGAAATCCATCGAGGCAAACACGAGCAGGAGATCGGTTTCAGCGATTCCCAGTTCCGCCCGCAGCGGCAGCCGATGCTCCCCGGCCCCTTCGTGAAACACCGACAGATCCACTCCATTGGGGACCAGTTGCTGTTTCTCGCGAGGAACGCCATAGAGATCGCCGAGCAACCTCGCATCGACACTCGACTGCACCACCACGCGGCGGACATCCGGATCGTTGTAGATCGTCCGTTCGAGGTCGATCAGCGTCGTGTGACGAGGATTCCAGCGTTGCCACCGACCGAACACACCCGGGTAGTTCACCTCGATCCAGTGAGCTTGCAATCGCTCGGTGACGCGAACGGCATCGAGCCCGAAGCTGCGTCCGAGACCGTAGACGACATCAAAGTCCCGGCCGCCCGCTGCGGCTCCGCACAAATGGGCAAACATCCGGTTCTGTCGCCAGGATGGTCCACGCGGAACCTGGACCGGGACGAACGCCAGTTCGTCCTGCAATTCGGCGTCCATCGACCGACCGATCACCGTCACCTCGTGACCGCGGGCGATCAACCCTCGAGCCAGGTTGGCACAGTAGCGTTCCGAGCCACCGCGCCGCAGCGAACAGTGATTCTTGACCAGTGCGACCTTCACGCAACGCCCTCACCCCGCGGTTCGGGCAGCATTGAAGGAAGAAGGAACCGGTTTGTCCAGACGAAGATCTCGTCTCATCTCACCGAATCCGCCTCGGCGAAAAGCTCTCCCGACAACGAAATCCGCCAGCCCGACCGAATCGTGTCCGGCTACCCTTCGGACTGCTGTTCGATGAACTCGAGCGATCGCTTGATGACCTCGTTGGTGATCCCCATGTGTCCCATCTTCGGATAGCGGTGGAACGTGTGAGGTGCCTTCGACTTCTTGAGTGCATCGATCATCAACAGGGCGTTGGCGATCGGAACCGAGCGATCGTTGTCCGAGTGGAGGATCAACAGCGGCTTGGTCTTCCCGGTGACGTGGTTGACCGGAGAGGCCAGCTTGCGAGCAGCGATGGCGTCACCCCGGGCCGGTGTCCAGATGTTGCCCCAACTGAGGGTGGTCAGTTCGTAATTGGCCGCAACGCTGATCGCCGCCCGGAAGTCGTTGCTCGACTTCTCCCAGCCACCGGTCCGCGGAAACGGCCCGTCACCGATCGTGGCAGCCAGCGAGACCATGTGCCCACCCGCCGATTGCCCGATCAGGAAGATCCGCTTCGTATCGATGTTGAAGTTCTTGGCGAACGTGTGGACGAAGCGGATGGCACACTGGACGTCCTGGTAGCAGGCCGGTGCGGGAGTGCATCCCACCAGACGGTAGTCGATCGACATGGCGAACAGCCCGAAATCGGCCCACTGCTTCACGACGATCGTAGACCGATCTCGCTTGTGTCCCCCTCGCCAACGACCTCCGTGAACCGAGATGATCGCCGGGATCGGCTTGGCGGATTCGGGATAGGCAATGTCGGCCAACAAACCGGCGCCGTGGACCCGGCCGTAGACGACATCCTGTTTCTCGATGATCTTGCCGCCTGCCGGCTCAGCCGAAATCGCCTCGGCAGCAGGCAACATCATCACGATCCAACATGCAACAGACGCTCTCAATACGGACATGACATTAGCTCCTTGGAGTGGAATGACGAGGCTGGATCGGCTGGCTGGCTGACTCACGACCATCGGTGGCCCGGTCGAGCAATGCCTGTGCCGCGTCGTTGAGCAGAAGGATCGCGATGATGAACATCAGCAGCCCGTTCGAGAAATGCGCACCGGTCCCATCAACAAGCAACTTGGTGGCGATGACGGCCAGGATCGACAGCATCAGCACAGCAAAGTGCTTGTTCTTGGAGACGATGGCGCTGATGGGAATCATGCCGAAGATCATGATCACCGAGGCAATCAGGATGGCCGCGACCATCCAACCGAACTGGGTGTTGAGGTCCATGATCGCGACCGCGGCAAAGACCGAGTCGAGACTGAAGAGGACATTCATGCAAGCCAGGTACCCCACCACGGCCGCGATCCGCATCCAGCCGACCCGGGTGCTCGTCTCGGCGTGTTCGGCACCGGACATCTCCTCACGCAGCTTGTGGTAGTACTCCCAGAGAGCCATCGCCATGATCACCAGGCCACCGACAAACAGCACCAGGCTCATCCAGGTCAGGTTCTCGGGGTGATCGCTGAACCAGCGATTGGGGAGCCAGCCGTATTCCGGAAGCGGACGTTCCAGGAAGGAAAATCGCGACAGGCAAAACAGGAATCCCACTCGCAGCAACGCCGCCAGCACCAGCGCCGCCGATCGCCAGCGCAGGTGTTGCCGCTGCTCCATGTTGAGCCCCTTCAGCGAGAACTCAATGAGCAGGGCGTTGTCGATTCCGAGCCCGGCGCTCAGGAACAGCAGCGAGACAAAGGGCACAAATACATCCACGACGTCAGTCCTTCCTGTGGGCGGGGCGAGAGATGTCGCTGCCGGGGCACCAACCGGCCCGAGAATTGCCCCCAGCAATCACAACCGTTGGATCACTCGGCATTTTTGTCAAGCACCAACCGGCCGTCGGGGACAGGGACAGGTGCCTGGCCCCTGATCGTTACGCGATGACCTCGGCGACGATGCGGGTAGTAGTCCCACAGCGCATGGTGTTGAGCACAACGGTTGTCCCAGAACACGACCGAGCCGGGTCGCCATTGGTAGCGGCACTGGAAATCCGGCTGCTCGATCTGCTCGAACAGCAATCGCAGCACCGCATCGCTTTCTCCGTGATCCAGTTCGACGATGCGACTGGTGAAGATACGGTTGACGAACAGCACCTTTCGACCATTGACCGGGTGGACACAGACAACCGGATGTTCCGATCGCGGGTACGTCCGGTCCTCGTCCTGCATCCCGTCGTAGCGATTGCGGTAGACCAACTCGCCATCGTGCACCGCGGTCAGCCCCTCGAGGAATCGCTGCAAGGGTTGCGAGAGCGAGTCGAAGACCGCCGACATGTTGGCAAACAACGTATCACCCCCGGTCGGTGGCACCTCCAGCATCTGCAGGATGGTCCCCAACGGAGGTTCGGGGTCACACGACACATCCGAATGCCAATCCTCGCCGGCAATCCGCGTCGTCGTCTCGTCGCTGTAGATCTCCATGATCTCCGGGTGCCCGTCCACGAGCCGCGGCCACGCCGGGTGCACGTGCAACTGGCCGAAGTGTTCTCCGAGGGCCTTCTGCTGAATCGGTGTCAGCGACTGGTCCTCGAAGAACAACACACAATGTTCGGCAAGGATCCGCGTAAGCCCCTCGACCATCGTGCCATCGAGCGGCTGCGAGAGATCGATCCCCGCCACGCGTGCACCGCAATGCGGCGTGACCCTGGTGATCTCGAGTTCCGTCTGCGGTGACATGTTCATGAGGAGACGGAAAAGTCGTCAGGTCCCTCAGGCGATGACCGCTTCGATCGGCTGGCCACCGTGCGAGATGCCGATCGGGCGTCCGAGCCGGTCGGGCACGGTCGAATCGGCATCGACGCCCAGCAGCGTGTAGATTGTCGCCACCAGGTCACCCGGCGAGACCGGGTGGTCGATCGGGTAGCCGGCTTGCTTGTCGGTCGTTCCGTGGACAACACCGCGGCGGGTGCCGCCACCAAGCATCAGGCAGAAGCCACATTGCGGCCAGTGGTCGCGACCGGCGTTCTTGCCGATCCGCGGCGTGCGGCCCATCTCACCGGTGACGATCACCAGTGTCGTCTCCAGCAGCCCACGATCGTCGAGGTCGTCGAGCAGCGCCGTGAGCATGTGATCGAGCATCGGCAGGTGGAACCGCAGCATGTTGAAGTTGTTCTGGTGCGTGTCCCAGTGCCCGCCGTGAGTTTCGACGGCACACTCCCAGTGAAACGCGACGAACGTCGAACCGGCCTCGACCAGCCGCCGGGCGGCCAGCAGGCTGCTGCCGTAAAGGTGACGTCCGTAGCGATCGCGGATGCGGTCGGGTTCTCGGGAGAGGTCGAACGCGTCGCGGGTCTTGCTCGACGTCAGCATCTCCAGGGCCCGCCGCTGGAAACTGCTGAAGCCATCCATCGCCCGCGACGATTCGATGGCGGACACTTTCGAGTCGATCTGGTCGAGCAGCGATCGACGGTTGCCGAAACGCTCAGCAGTGACCTGGGGCAATGCGTCGAGTGCCGGCAGCAGCGAATCTCCGATCGGCTCGACCGGATCGTAGAACGTGCCCTTCCTGGCGAACTTCGGATCGCAGACGGTGAACAGCGGATCACAGCCTCGCCCGAGGTACCCCGCGTGGGCCCCGGGACGTGGGTTCTGAGAATGGCCGGGAACGGCGGGCATGAAGACGTACCCGGGAACGTCACGGCGGGTCCGACCGAGAAACTGCAGCACCGACCCCATGCTGGGATGATCGTGAGGCTGAGGCCCGGTGCTGTTGTTCTTGCCGTCGGCGAATCCCGAGAACACCGCGTAGGGGTGGTGACTGTTGTAGCCGTGAGTGACGGTCCGGATCAGCGCCGCGTCGTGCATCCGACGGGCCGTTCGGGGCAGGTGTTCACAGATCTGTACGCCCGGCACCGCCGTCGAGATCGGCTTGAACTCGCCACGAATGTTCGAGGGTGCCTTCGGCTTCAGGTCAAACATGTCGATGTGGCTCGGCCCGCCGAAGAGGTTGACGAGCACAACCGCCTTGGCCGCTGCCGGCCGATCGGCCGACGCCTCGCTGCCGCCGGCTGCCTGCAGGAGCCGCGGCAGAGTCATCGTCGGAAACAATGACAACCCGCCGACGCTCAGCAAATTGCGCCGCGTCCAGCCGTCGCATGCCCGCGATGGTCGACCAAGAACCCTGAGCAAAACGCGTCTCCGCTGACTCGATTCCATCGGTGTCTCCGACACCGCCTGGCTGGTGCCGAGTGTACGACGTTGATCTGATTGTCGTCAACGTGAGCCGTTCGGCCTCCGCCCGGCCACGACCACCGCCGGACGGACATCGGTATTCCGGGAGTTCCCGGTACCGGTGACTTGGTCGACGAGAGTCAGCCATCTGCAGACGACGCAGATCCCCTGCGGCAACTCGCACATAATGACCCGACAAGCCAGGCCCTCGATCGCCATGTCCCGGTAATCACGCATCTGCCGGCCCCTCGGCGGGTGTTTCTCACCGAGACTCTGATTGACCGGCCTCGTCCGTCTCTTCTAGGATGGAACGAACGTGGCACGGACGCCGTCCCGTTGGAATCCACCCCGGGCCTGCGTGATGAATCGGCTACGAGTGGTGCTCGTGAATCCGCCCCCGCTGGCGGTCGTCGAACCCTGGTACGATCGTCCCGATTGGGGGCGGGTTGCGCTCGCCTACCTCGCCAGTTGGCTTCAACGGGAGTCGGCGGTCGAGGTCTTCGTGGTGGATGCCAAGCTCGAGCGACTGGATTTCGAGCAGGTCCAGTCACGGGTCGCCGAACTCGCGGCCGACGTCGTGGGCCTGACAGCGTTCACCAACGAGATCAAGCCGGCCGCCTACACGGCCTCGCTGGTCAAAGATGTCCTGCCACACGCGGTGACGGTGATCGGTGGCGTCCACGTGACAGCTCTCCCGATCCAGACGCTCGAGGAATTTTCGAGTTTCGATGTTGCCGTGATCGGAGAGGGCGAACAGACGTTTCAGGAGCTGTGCTCTGCGATCCGCTGCGGTGACGACCTGGGCCAGGTGCCCGGACTGGTTTTCCGACCCGACAAGAACGCAACCGACAAGCTGGTCCAGACGGCTCCCCGGCCGAGGATGCTGGAGCAGGACCTGTTGCCGCTGCCGGCCTGGGACCTGTTCCCCCCGATGAAGTCCTACTGGCTGCAGACGATTCGTGGCTGTCCGTTCAACTGCGTCTTCTGCATGAACCACAACGGCCGCATCGCCCGTTTGCGATCGGTCGAGAACGTCGTCGAGGAAATTCGCTGGCTGGTCGAAGACCGCGGCGGGTACGAACTGCGGTTCGGTGACGAGTTGTTCACCGTCGACATGCAGCGATCACGTGAGTTGATGGAGGCGCTGATCGAGTCGGGCCTGGGAGCGAAAATCCGCTGGGACTGCCAGACCCACGTCCGCTTCGTCGACGAAAGCCTGCTGCGGCTGATGAAGCAGGCCGGCTGCCATCTCGTCGAACTGGGAATCGAAACCGGGGACGAGGAGAAACTGAAAACGCTGGGCAAGGGGACCAACCTGAAGATGATCCTCAAGGCGGCCGAAGCGGCCCGGCAGGCGGAGATGCCCTTTGGCACCTTCTTCATCATCGGTCAGCCCGACGAGACGAGCGAATCGATCCGCCGGACCGTCGACCTGGCGGTCCAGATGAATCCGGACCTGCCGGTGATCGGCCTGATGTGTCCGTACCCGGGAACGGAAGTGGCACGGCTGGCGGCCGAGGGCCAGGGCGGGTACCGGTTGGTGACCACCGACTGGGACGAGTACAACAAGCAGATCGGCGGTGCGATGGAATTCGCCGGCATGCGGCGGAACCAGCTCGAGTGGATCCAGGTGCGGGCCTACTTGGCGGTCTACCTGAAGAACTGGCGATTCTGGGGCCTGTTGAAGTTCGCCTGGCACTACCGCGGCGGTGCCTGGCAGATGCTGAAGAAGGCCCTGCTGAAGCGATCGATGAGCAGTTCGCTGCCGCGTCCGGCTGACTACGACGACCGGCTCACCGGTGGCCGGCGTGCGACGGTCGAGGACATCGTGGTGGCACGGGCGGACTGGGAAGAGGTCCAGAAGCGGGAACTGGTCCGGGGCAAGGCGGCGGCTCGATGAATATCCTCGGCCTCTCGGGCGGCATCAAGATCGGCAACCAGGATGGCGCCGCGGCTCTCGTGGTCGACGGAGAACTGGCGGCGGCGGCCGAGGAAGAACGGTTCCTGGGGATCAAGTTCGCCAACGGGCACCTGCCTCGCCAGGCGATCGCCTTCTGTCTGAAACAGGCCGGACTCGACGTGCGGGACCTCGATGCCGTCGTCTTTGCCGGGGCGACCTACGAACGTTTCGAGGAGATTCTCGAAGGGTATTTCGACTTCCAGTTCGGGCACGCCCCGCCGGTCTTCCTGGCCGATCACCACACCTCCCATGCCGCCAGTGCCTTCTACGGATCGGGCTGGGACCAGGGGCTGGTCGTGACAATGGACTTTTCGGGAGACCGCAAGTCGACGACGGTCCAGGCCGGTCGCGATCTTCGGCTGGAACCGCTCGAGGAGATCTACAAGCCCAACTCACTGGGGATCTTCTACTCGGCCATCACCCAGTTCCTGGGATTTCAGCGGGACAGCGACGAATACAAGGTGATGGGCATGGCGGCTTACGGCCAGCCAAGGATCGACCTCTCTCCGATCCTCGCCGTAACCGAAACCGGCTACGAGCTCGACCCCGCCTACGTGCGGGGAATCACTCCCGATCAACCGTCGCCCTCGAAACAGGAACGGCTCTTCGCGGACCTGCCGCTGCCGTTCGAGCCGCGGGTGCCCGGTGCCCCGATCACCCAGGATCACTACGACGTGGCTGCGTCGGCTCAGCGTCAACTCGAGGAGGCCGTCGTCAGTCTCGTCGAGCATCACCTGGCCGCCAGCGGCATGCAGCAGCTGTGCCTGGCAGGCGGCGTGGCGCTCAACTGCCTGTTGAACCAGCGGCTTCGCGAGAGTGACCTGGTCCAGGCCCTTTACGTTCCCCCGGTCTGCAGCGACGCCGGACTGGCCCTGGGGGCGGCCTGGGTCCACGCGGCCGCGGAAGGGGACCGGCCGGGGTCGTTGCCCCATGCCTTCTGGGGTCCGGAATTCTCTACCGCCGAAATCCGCGTGGTACTCGACCGGGCCGGCGCCGACTACCACCTGGTCGACGACCCGGTCACCGCCGCTGCAGAACTGATCGCCCGCGAGCAGATCGTAGGCTGGTTCCAGGGACGGATGGAATTCGGACCCCGGGCACTGGGAAATCGCAGCATCCTGGCCAGCCCGCGGCAGGCGGAGGTCAAGGACGAGATCAATGCGCGGATCAAGTTCCGCGAGGAGTTCCGACCCCTGGCTCCTTCGGTCCGGCACGCCGAGGGCGAGAGGTTCTTTGACGGCTACGCGGATTCGCCCTTCATGACACAGTGTTTCACCGCAACGGATGAAACGGTCCGTGAGGCACCGGCCGTCGTGCACGCCGACGGGACCAGCCGCTTGCAGAGTGTCCACGAGTCAACCAACGCGGCGTTTGACTCGTTGATCGACCAGGTGGGCCAAAGAACCGGGTTGCCGCTGCTGCTCAACACCAGCTTCAACGCTTATAGTGACCCGATTGCCTGTGAGCCGCACCAGGCGTTGCGGACGTATTTCGCCACGGGGCTCGACGCCCTGGTGATCGGTGACTGCGTCCTGGAAAAGAAACGTCGGTCGGAGACTTGCTGATGCAGCATGTCCGCGTGATTCCGACGTTGCTGCTGAAGGACTGGGGCATCGTCAAGACGGTCGGATTCGACGCCGAAACCTACATCGGTTGCCCGATCAACGCGGTTCGGGTCTTCAACGCCAACGATGTCGACGAACTGATCCTGCTGGACATCCTGGCGACCCGGGAGGGACGTACTCCCGATCCGGAACGGGTGACGCAGATTGCCGACGAAAGCCTGATGCCGATCGCCGTGGGAGGTGGCCTGCGGAGCGTCGAGTCGGTCCGGCAGATGCTCGCCTGTGGTGCCGACAAGGTCGTGTTGAATTCCGCCGCGATCGAGGTGCCGGGACTGGTCCGGGACTGCGCGACGCATTTCGGCAGCCAGTGCGTGGTCGTCTCGATCGATGCCCGTCGTGACGGGGACGGCTGGCAGGTCCTGACCCGCCGTGGCACGACCCCTACCGAGTTCGACCCCCGCCGGTTGGCGAGTGACCTGCAGCAGCAGGGAGCCGGTGAGATCCTGATCAACTCGATCGATCGTGACGGGACCTGGGAAGGGTACGACCTGGAACTGATCGAGGGAGTGACCGCGGAGGTGGGGATCCCGGTGATTGCCTGCGGCGGAGCCGGCTGCCTGGAGGATTTCGCGAAGGCGGTGACCGGGGCCGGAGCCTCGGCGGTGGCCGCCGGGAGTTTCTTCCTTTACCACGGCCGGCGACGGGGCATCCTGATCACGTTTCCGACAAGTGAGGAACTTGCCGGCGTGCTGGGAGCCGAGCGGGTGCGGACCAGGTTATGACCGCCACGACGACTTCCCCGCGGGCCTGCACCCGCTGCATCATGGACGAGACGGTCTCGGGCATCACCTTCGATGACCAGGGCGTCTGCAACCACTGCCACATACACGACACGCTGGACAGGCTCTATCCGCTCAATGACGAGGGCCACCAGCAGTTGTTGGCGATCGTCGAGCGGATCAAGCGGGACGGCCGCGGCCGGCCTTACGACTGCATCGTCGGCATCAGTGGAGGACGCGACACCTGCTATTGCCTCTACATGACCAAACAGCTCGGCCTCAGACCGTTGGCGGTGCACTTCGACAACGGCTGGGACTCCGAAATCGCCAAGACGAACCTGAGAAACGTTCTCGAGAAGCTCGATGTCGACCTGCACACCGTGGTTGCCGACTGGGAAGAATCACGGGAACTGACCAATTGCACGATCCGCGCGTCGCTGCCCTACATCGACATGACCGACGACGTGGGCATCGTCAGCGCGCTGTACCGCACCGCCACACAGGAAAAGGTCCGCTGGATCATCCACAGCCACTCGTTCCGTTCCGAGGGAATCAACCCGCTGAAGTGGAACTACATGGACGGGCGGCTGGTCCGACAGATCATCAGGCGTTTTTGCCGAATCCGGTTGAAACTGTTCCGCAACGTGGAGCTGAGACATTTTTTCTGGTGGATCTTCGTCAAACGAATCCGCACCTTCACGATGACCAACTACTACAACGACGTTGGCCCGGAGGTCGACGAGTTGCTCAAGAACGAATTCGGCTGGCAGGAGACCGGGGGATGGCACTTTGACAATGAGATTTTCGGGTTGGCCTGCTATTACTCGAGGGTGAAGTTCGGCATCGACTGGCGGATCTGCGAGTACGCCGCCTGGGTCCGGACCGGCGTGATGACCCGCGAGGACGCCCTGCAGAAGATGACCGAGACGCCCGAGATCGAGAGCAACGAGTATGTTGAGTACGGCCTGAAGAAGCAGGGGATCTCGGCCGAGGAATGGCAGGAGATCCTGGCGGCCGAGCCGAAGTACTTCACCGACTACCCGACTTACTACCCTGTGCTGAAACTGTTGAGTCCCCTGATCCGACTGCTGGGCCGCCTGCAGATCCTGCCGGCACACACCTACGAGAAGTTCTTCAAGACCTGAACGATGGACGAACCGGTGAGAACAGTGACGGCACCGATCCGGGTGGCCGTGATCGGCTACGGCTACTGGGGCCCGAACCTGGTCCGCAATTTCAGCGGCCTGGAGGACTGTATTGTCACGGCCGTCTGCGATCTGGACGAGTCGGCCCGGGCCACGGCCGGTCGGTTCTACCCGGCGGTGCGGGTCGTGGGGGATGTCGAAGATCTGCTGGCTTCCGACGATGTCGATGCCGTGGCAATCGCCACCCCGGTCTCAAGTCACTTTCCGCTGGCGCAACGGATGATCCAGAGCGGTCGGCACGTGTTGATCGAAAAGCCGATGACCACCACGAGCCAGGAGGCTCGTGAGTTGATCTCGCTGGCAGAGGACGCCGGTGTCGTGCTGATGGTCGACCACACGTTCCTCTACACCGGCGCGGTCCGCAAGATACGGGCACTGCTCGAGGAGGGTGAGATCGGTACGCCCTACTACTTCGATTCCGAGCGGATCAGCCTGGGGCTCCTGCAGCAGGACATCAACGTCGTCTGGGACCTGGCACCGCACGACCTGTCGATCCTGAACTATCTCTTCGACGAGCGTCCCACGACGTTGCAGGCGGTCGGCTACCGGCACGTGGGATCGGAGCTCGAGGAGATGGCGACATTGAACCTGCACTACCCCAGCGGGCTGCACGCCCAGATCCGTGTCAGCTGGCTGTCCCCGGTCAAGGTGCGGCGGACGATGCTGGGGGGTAGTCGCCGGATGATCGTCTACGACGATGTTGAGCCGAGTGAAAAAGTGAAGGTCTATGACAAGGGGGTGGTGCTGGATCTGGACGGTGAGGACGTCACGCCCCTGAAACCGATTTATCGGGCCGGGGACGTGAGTATCCCCACGCTCGATCGCGCCGAAGCCCTGCAGGTTGAAACGGCGCATTTCCTGGAATGCATTCGGGAAGGCAGCCGGCCACTCAGCAGTGGTGCCGAGGGCCTGGCGGTCGTCGAACTGCTCGAGGCCGCCGATCGCTCGTTGGCCCAAAAGGGTGCCTTCATCACGCTGTAGACCCGGTCGGATACAACCATGCCTGTTCCGTTTGTCGACCTCTCGACCCAGTTGCAGGCACTCGATGAGCCTCTGCGGGCAGCGATCGACCGGGTGCTGGACTCGTGTGCCTTCGCGGGGGGGCCGGAGGTGGAGGCTTTCGAGGCGGCGTTTGCCGAGTTCTGCGAGACACGGTTCTGCGTCGGACTGGGGTCGGGAACCGGGGCACTCGAACTGCTGCTGCGGGCCGCGGACATCGGGCAGGGCGACGAGGTCATCCTGCCGGTCAACACGTTCGTGGCCGATGCCGAAGCCGTGTTGCTGGCCGGAGCCACGCCGGTGTTCGTCGATGTCGAGGACGACACGGCGCTGATCGATCCGGATGCCGTGGCCGCGGCGGTGACCGGCCAGACGGCGGCCATCGTGCCCGTGCACCTCTACGGCCAAACGGTGGCCATGTCCTCATTGCAGAACCTGGCGGCCGGGAAGGGACTGATGCTGATCGAGGATGCCTGCCAGGCCCACGGGGCCCGCCGGGAGAATCGCCGGGCCGGAAGCCTGGGAGACGCAGCCGCCTTCAGTTTTTATCCGAGCAAGAACCTGGGCGCACTGGGCGACGCGGGATGTGTGACGACCGATGACCAGGCACTGGCCGAGCGATTGAGAATGCTGAGGGACCACGGGTCTCGCGAACGTTACGTCCATGAACTGCTCGGCCGCACCGATCGCATGGACGGAATCCAGGCCGCCGTGCTCGGCGTCAAGCTGCCACACCTGGACGACTGGAACAGCAGCCGCCGGGACCTGGCCGCCCACTACCTGCGGAAGCTGTCGAAGCTCGATGGTGTGCGATGCCTCAAGGAACAAGACGGGGGGGAACACGTGTTTCACCTGTTCGTGGTTCGAGTGGCCGAGCGGGACAGGATCCGGCAGTCGTTGAACGAGATCGGCGTGGGAACGGGAGTCCACTATCCCCTGGCCCTGCACGCTCAGCCCTGCTGTGCTCATCTGGGGTATAGTGAAGGGGAGTTCCCGGTCGCCGAGAGACTGACCTCCGAGATCCTCTCGCTGCCGATGTTCCCCGAACTGCTGCCCGACCAGGTCGACGAGGTCGTGGACGGACTGCGTTCTCTGGTCTGAGTCGACACCGCCATGCCATCCATCTCGCTGGTGATCGCCGCCTACAACGAGGAAGCCACACTCGAAACCGTCTTCGCCCGCTGCCTGGATGTCCTGGTCGAGTGCAGCGACGACTTCGAGGTGCTGATCCTTGACGACGCCAGCACCGATGGGACCGCCGAGATTGCCGCGTCGATTGCCAGCGACTACCCCGAGGTCGTGCGGGTCATCACACACCGGAAGAACCGGGGAATCGCGGCCACGTTCGAGGAACTCAACCAGGCGGCGACACGCGATTATGTCTTCGATATTCCCGCCGACGGAGAATACCCACCCGAGGCACTCCGGGAGATCGTGCCGTTGCTGGAGGACTTTGACATCGTCGTCTGTCACCGGACCTTCAAGCGATATACGCTCTACCGTCAACTGGTCTCGTGGAGCTATCGCTGGTTGCCGCGGGTGATGTTCGGGGTCGAACTGTACGATCCCGGCAGCACGAAATGCCGACGGCGGACGCTGATCGAGGACATCCCCTTGTCCTCGCGAGGTGTCTTTGCCGAGGCCGAGCGGATGATCCGAGCGGTTCGCCGGGGCCACCGGTTGGGCAAGGTGGATGTCGAACCCGAGCGGCGGCTGGCGGGTGACCCTCGAGGTGCGGACCTGGGTTACGTCATCCTGGCAGCCGTCGATCTCATCAGGCTCTGGTTCCTCCTGGTGATCTTCCGCCGTCAGCCCTGATCGGCACACGAACCGGCAGCAGGAACCGGCCGGCAAGGTCTCCCGGCGATCGCCGGAGCGGTCAGGTCGATTGCTGGGCGACCGGAACGGGTGCCGCCTCGGGGGCGGCGGGCGGCGGGGCCTGGTCGCGGGGGGACTTGGGAATCTTGTTCAGGTGCCTGCCCCGTCCGAACATGAAGAACAGGTACCCGCGAAGATAGACCCAGGCGTCAAACGAGCCACCGAAGACAAAGTCCTTGAGCATCTTCAGTGCCATGACTCCGCGTGAAAAAGTGCCCATCAACGGGATGCGGCGGATGACGTTGGGGGCGACAAATCGTCGCAGGAATTTCGGGACCACCGGCATCAGGTGGAACGCGATCATGTAGCCGGAGTTCTCCTTCAGGTTCTTTCGGCCCTCGGGAGTCATCGCCTGGATCTGGTGGTACCACAGCAGCTTGCCGCGGTGGATATCGTTGAGTTGTTCGTCGGAGATCTGACCCGACTCGTGTGCCTTGGTCGTGATCTCGATTCCGGGAAAATACGTCAGCCAGAAGCAGGCGATCCGGCCGGGCGTGTGCTCACGGTAGAACTTCAGGGCGTGATCCCGGTGCTGCTGCGTCTCCTCGGGCAACCCGAAGATGTGGTCGGCATCGAGCTGGACCCCGACCGTGCGGCAGGCGTCGAGCGCGCGGATCAGGTCCTCTTCCTTCTCGGCACGCTTGAGCACGGTGTGCTTGTAGGAGAACTCGCCGAGGGACTGGATGCCCATTTTCGTGCCGGCACAGCCCCCGTCCTTGAGCAGCTGGGCGACTTCCTCGTCCATGAACTTGGCATGGGTCTCGCAGTAGAAGGGAACGTCGATTTCCTTCTTCAACCGCGGCAGGAACTCCCGCAGCCAGTCCTTGTGCATCGTGAAGATGTCATCGTGGAACTCGAGTTGCCGGAAGTCGAACCGCTCCTTGCCCTGCAGCAGTTCTTCCATGACATTGTCGACCGATCGCCGGCGGACATAGTCCTTCTCGATTCCCTTGTCGGGCAGGTTGGCGAAGAAGTTGTTGAAGCAGAACGTGCACCGGTAGGGACAGCCGCGAGCGGTCATTGTCCGGTAGACGCTCTTGGACGGCGTGGCGCCGGCGTAGAGTTCCTTGTCGGGAAACGGCAGGGAATCGAGATCCTGCAGAAAACTGCTGACCATCGGGGGACGACTGACCTCGCCGTCGGGCTTGGCCCAGATGTTGTTGATCCCGATGCCGTTGCCGCCGCATTCGAGGTCGTTGCAGAGTTCCAGCAACGCCACCTCGCCCTCACTCTCGCAGACAAAATCCACCTCGTCGTATCCCAGCACAAATTCGGGGATCGCCGACGGGTGGACGCCGCCGAAGATGGTCGGGATCCGCTTCTGCTCGCGGACCCGCCTGGCGATCTCGATCGACCACTCGAACGTGTTGGTCAGACAACTGAAACCGATCAGGTCGGGATCCAGGTGCAGGATGTACTCGACAATCCGGTCGTCCTGTTCGAACAGCTTCGCCAGCAAGGGCATGTTGAGCTGGAAGCGGTCGTTGAACAGAGCCGGGTGGTGCGCCAGGCTCGTCTGGTGACCATACTTCTTGAGGTAGGCCGAGAGGTACTCGACCCCGATCAACTCGGACCCCAGTGACACAAAGGTCACATGCATTGCGGAAAACCTGGACGAGAAAGAAAAAGACCGAAAAACAAGCGTCCATGCCGCCGTCGCTACTGCGACTCCACGGGCTATCCTACCTCGCGGTTTGTGTCCGGAACAGCCGTTTGTGCAGATCCGATAACAAGTCGAGGTGACTCGATAGCTCTCGAAACTCGTGCCTCGCCAATTGGCTCGACCGACCGTGCGGAAAACTCACCGAACCGATGAAGACAGTCGTCGGTCTTGACCGCCGTCTCAGGCCAGTTTCGGTCTCCGCGTTCAACCGCTCAGCGCTTGACGCATCCGGAGAATCTCCTCGGCGAGTCTCCGTCGGAAACGTCGGTAATCGGCTGTCGTCCTCTCACCTCGAGGGGACGTCCGGTCGTAGTGGTTCCCCAGTCGTCGCTTGGTGGCGTAGCCACGCTGAGACCTCGCCCGATGGCCGTTGCCGTCGATCTTTTCGGTCAACTCCTGCAGCACGCGTTGTGCCCGCTTCGAGTCAGCCGACAGGCCCTTCGCCGCCGCTTGCTGAACCAGGTTCGACAGGGTGGTCAAATAGCGGTGATCGTCGATGCCCTCGCGAACCGCCTCCCAACCAATCGACGGAACAAGATCTCCGGGAGTCGGGCGAACGAACGAATAGTGTAGTTCGGTGTTGACGACATCCTTGAGGACAGCATCCCAGGCGGTTGAACTTGTGCTGCCCGGATCAGCGTAAGCCCACAACGCACTTCCCTTGATGCCGGTCTTCCAACACCACATCCCGAAGTAGAACCGGCTGCTCTCGGCATCGACCGGCGCCAGGTTGCAGTCGTAGGACCACAGCAGCTTGTCCATCTTCCTGGATGCCGTCACCAGTTCCTGGTCGAATCCCGCACCGGCAATCCAGATGTCGTATTGCGAGCCGAGTGCCTTGATGCCGCTCGAGCCGATCGCCGTCGTCGACCGCACCTTTCGGTGTTCCGGGTACTTTTCTCTGAACTGGTCCAGCTTGGCGAACAGCCGCTTGGCGTTGTCGATCCTCTCCTGGTTCCCCGGCTCGTCCTGCAGGTAGAGTGCCAGCTCGGGCCATTTCTTTTCCCTGGCCTGATCGAGCACCTTTTTCCACGTCTCCGGCCCGACGGCATCGGCCCCCAGCCAGATGGCCGGCACTCCGGCCGTCATCAACCTGCTGTCCCGCAGAACATCCATCACCGATCCGAACGGCAGTCCGTAGGGATACAGCGTGGCCGTCGTCATGCCGTGCCGCCGCATGTCGACGAAAATCCGCTTCAGGTACGCCTCGGTCCGCAGCTTGGGCGGAATGCCCCAGGTCGGCAGGTACATGAAGTAGCCCATGCCGGCGGCCTGTTGCAGTCGAAGCGGGAGGACCTCCACCTGGAGCTCGAGTTGCTCGATCTTCGATCCGCCGGCCGTGATGCGAATGCCCGAACGGTAGATCCCCCCCCGGGCCTGTTCGGGAACGTGAACGGTCAGCCAGAACCGCCGTGTCGTGTGCCGGGCAATGTCCAGGGACGCCTGCTTTTCCAGGAAGCGTTCCATGAACATGTGCTGCCGGGAGTTGATCTGCCTCCGCCACAACTCGACGACCCGGATCTCGACGTTGTCCGTCCGAATCACATCGCCGCGAGCGTTCTTGAGGTCGCCGGCGATCTCGGCGCGGACATCGCGGAGTTCCCGGCCGGTGGCCCGAACCGAAAATGTCGCCGGCTCGAACTCACCAAGCGAGGCGGACAACTTGACCGTCCGACGACTGTCGCCGCTGACCGGCAGCGTGGTGTAGGAGCCGCGCCTGAGATAGCTGTTCGCGAAGACAATCGGCCGGCCATCCGAGCCGATGTCGTAGTTCGTCCTGGCCAGTGGTGTCAGATCGACCGACACGGTCCTCTTCGCCGCACGCGTCAGCACCGCCGAATCGTCCGCAAACTTCAACGACGACCATCCCGCCGGTCGGTCGAGCCGCTCAAACAGCGGCGAGAAGGAACTGACCTCCTCGGAGTGCCTGTCGAAGCGTGCCACGTTCAGACGCCAGGTTTTTCCACTCGTCGTGTCCCCCAACTCCGACAGCGGAATCGCGATCTCGGCCGTCCACGCCCCGTCGCCCCTTTGCACCGCCGTGCGGATGCGGTCGCAATTCCACGACGCGTCGGCGGAAAATCTCGAAAAGCCACCGGGAGCGAACCCGCGCCGTTCGATCTCGAAATCGCACTTGCGATCAAGCAACACGTTGGCTGCCGTCAGCACCAGGTGGTAGTACGACCCGTCCCCGGTCGAGATGAAGAACTCGAGACGGTCATCCTCGATGACCCGCCGATCATCCCGAGAACGCCGCTTGGCTGAGATGGTCGACAGGTCGGGCTCTTCACACCGGGCGGCGATGTAGAGGTTGTCAGCGTCATAACGCAGGTGGGCGGCCGTTTGTTTCCTGGCCTGGCTCGACTCGTAATTGAGCGTCGCGAAGTGATCAAGATCCGGTCGGCCCTTCCATGAGGCATCGTCGAGCCGCCCGTCGATCCTGGGCCGGCTGGCCGTTCGGCGGATCGTCACGTCGTTGTTGAATGTCTTTCGTTCGGCAGCAAACACCGCCCGGACTTCATCCGCGGTCAATGCTCTCTTCAGAATGTAGGCCTTGCCCATCGTGCCGTCGAAGTGGCCATTGCCGAGCCAGTGGCCGAGGTAAACGCCCTTCGAACCGCTGTAGTCGAGCGTGAGATCGCCGGGGACGTCTCTTTCGGCAAACACCCGCCCGTCGACGTACAGCCTCTGCTTGCCGTTTCCACAGGTGGCCACGGCATGATGCCACCTTCCGTCCGGCAGGCCCTTGGAGCTGTTCCCGATGTGGTAGAGCTTCGTGTCGACGCCCTTGGCGTCCATGTACATCGACCTCGAATCGCCGTAGTAGTACACCCCGCAACCGGTGAACGTCCCGCCGCTCTTGATCAGGTACAGCGCGTTGTTCTTCGAACTGGTTGTCCGGAACCAGACCCCGAGCGAGTACGGCGGCTGCAGGTGCAACGCCGCCGCATCCGGAACGACCACGTAATTGCGTTTCTCCCGATCGAACTCCAGCCCGCGGCCCCAACTTCCGGAGACCCACGTGGCGCCCACGATATTGCCGTCATGCCCGTTGCCGCTCACGTCCCGCAGGACGCCGCCCGAACCCGACGCGAAGTCCCAGATGGCCACCGCGTCTTTCTCGAGGTCCGAGGCGTGGGCGGTTGTCCAGGACACCAGCAACAGGCTCAACGTGCAGACCAATCTCATTGCCATCACTTTCCCGTGGTTTTTTCGCCTTGACGCCATTTCGACCCACTTAGTCTCCGCAACACGGCCCCGGCGTTCAACCCGCCCCTGCCGTCGGGCCGAGAGGCGGGAGAGATGAGGCGGCCACTTGGACGTGTTCAGCAACGAGATATCCCAGACCTTGACCGTCCAGTCCGAACTGACGCTGAGAATCCTCGTCCCGTCCTGACCAATTGCCACCGACCTACAGCACCCTGGGTCCAACCCGGTCGTCCATCCCGGCGACTGGTGACTAACGACTGGCTACCGGCGACTTCAGGTGTATAATTCGCCACGTCGTGCACCGGCGGGAGGGATCCGGTCACACTCATCGAAGACGGAATCGACGATGCCGCTGAAGATCCTGGCCACCGCGGACATTCACATCGGTCGGGGCGCCTCGAAACTGCCGTCGCACGTCGCGGCGGAACAATTCTGCAGCAGGCAGGCGTGGACCGACATCGTGGAGTGCGCCCTGAAGCATTCGGTCGATGTCGTCGTGCTCGCCGGTGACATCGTCGACCACAAGAACCGGTTCTTCGAGGCGTACGGACCACTCGAAGCCGGAATCCGCAAACTCAGTGATTCGAACATCGACACGCTGGCCGTTGCCGGCAATCACGATCACGACGTGCTGCCGCGGCTGGCCAAGCAGGTGACCGAACAGCGGTTCAGATTGCTCGGGGCGCAGGGATCCTGGGAGTCGTATGACGTGGAACGCGACGGCAAGGTGGTACTGCAGATCCATGGCTGGTCATTCCCATCGGTCCATCACCTCAGCAGCCCCCTGAACTCCTACGATCTCACGGGCCCCGACAACGTGCCGACCCTGGGCCTCCTGCACGCCGACCTCGACGCCTCCAACAGCAAGTTTGCCCCCGTCTCGACACAGGAACTCCAGAGAACGGACACGACGATCTGGGTACTGGGACACGTCCATGCGCCGCGGCACCTCGAACGCGAGGTGGGCCCGGACATCCTGTATCCCGGGTCGCCGTTGGCAATGGACCCCGGAGAACCGGGACAACACGGTCCGTGGCTGATCGAGATCGACGGCGACCGTCCGCTCAGCGTGACTCCGCTGACCGGCTCCCCGGTTCGATACGAGACCGTGCCGATCGATATTTCCGGCATCGATGACCTCGAGGCGGTGGAAGGGCGGATCATCAATGCGGTTCGCGAACGCGCCACCGAGCTGGAAGCCGAGGACCAGGATGTTGAGCTCCTGGTTCAACGACTCAGGATCACCGGCCGCACGAGTCAATGCCGCGGCGTCTCGCAGCTCGAGGACAAGCTGAGGCATGACATCGAGATCGTCGGACCCGAGGAACGGGTGACGGCGGTGATCGAGTCGGTCACCAACGACACTCAACCGCCGATCGACCTGACGTCGCTGGCCGACCGAACGGACCTGCTTGGACAGTTGGCCGGCTTGATCCTGACAATCGACCGGCCCAACCACGAAGACGACGAGGGCCTTCAGCAGTTGATGCAAGACTGCCTCGAGCAGGTCGAACGATGTTACGGAGCCTCGGTCTATTCCTCTCTCGACACGGATGACAGGCCCGCTGAGGGCGCCCTGCGAGATCAAGTGAAGCGGTTGGGTTTCGATCTTCTCGAAACTCTCCGCAGCCAGGAGCAGACCTCGTGACTCAACCGCCGGTGGTGTTCCGAGAAATCGAGGTCCGGCGAATGCCCGGATTCATCACCACCGGCATACCGCCGATCACCGGCCTGAGCGCCGGAGTGAACATCATCTACGGCCCCAACGCGTCGGGAAAAACAACGCTGTCCCGGGCAATTCAACGGTTGATCCGGGCCGCGCCGGACCCGAAATCGGACGACTCGCTGCGGGCGGTGCTCGACGTCGGCGGCTCGGAAATGCTGATCGACGATGCGTTCGGCCGCGTGGTCTGCCATCGCGACGGACAGCAGGTCGACGTCGAACTGCTGGCTCCCGCAGACCTCCCACAACGCTACCTCATGGCACTCGACGACCTGATCGCCAACGATGACGATCGCGGACTGGCCGAGCAGATTGTCCGTGAATCCTCGGGCGGATACGGAATCCAGCAGGCGGCCCAGGAACTGGAATTCAAGCCGAGACCGAGTGGCCAGACCGCCGCCGTCAAGGCGTTGAAAACGGCCACCGATCAACGCCAGGTGGTCGAGAAGGAGCAGCGAGAACTTGCCGGCCGAGTCGCCCGGCGTGAGGAGCTGCAGGCTGAATTCGATCGGGCCCGAGACGCGGCCAACCGTACCAAAGAACTCGAAGACGCGATCCACTATGTCCAGGCCCGCGACGCGCTCGAGGAGGCCAATGAGCGGTTGAACGCGTTCGACCCGCGGATCGGTCAGCTCGCCGGTGATGAACTCGTGAACCTCGAGAGACTCCGGAACCAACTCGGCGACGACAGTGCGCAAACAGAGGAGCTTGAAGCCAAACGGGTTGAAGCCACCGAGAAACTCGAAGCGTCTCCGTTACCCGACGGCGGGGTGCCGCAGCACCGCCTGGCCGAGTTGAAGGAACACCACCAACGGCTCCGCGAACTCGACGGCAGCCGCACTTCAGCCCGGCAGAGTGTTGCCAGCGAACGGGCACGCCTGGAAGAACTCCGAGACAAGCTGCCGGTCGAGCTGTCCGACGAACAACTCGACAAGGCGACCGGCGAATCGATCGACGGTGGATTCGAGTGGGCACGCCAGGCCCTGGAACAACGCAACCGGGAAGACGCCCTGAAGCGGCTGAGGCGACTGCTGACGCAGAACGAACCCGACGGCGACGCCGACATCGACGTCGATTCGCTGCGGCGCGGCATCGACCTTCTGCACGAGTGGCGGGCACTGCGACAGGTTCCCGCAACGTCCACTCGCCATCGCCGCGATCCCCTGATCGCCGCCGGCATCATCGCCGTCGTCGCGCTGACCATGGGTCTGCTGGTGCACACCTCCTGGTTCTTCGCGCTGGTGTTTTCCATCGCCCTGCTCGCCTGGTCCCTGGCACAAAAGCCAACCGGACCGGTCGATGAATCACGACTGCTCGACGAACTGACCGAGCTGGATCTCGGTCCGTCCGATTCGTGGCAAGGCGACCGCGGCAGAACATTGCTGAACACACTCCAACGAGACCTTGCTCAAACCGAACTGCGACGGGAATTCAGCCGTCACCTGCAGACAACAGCCGCCGAGCAAGCCGAGATCGAAGAAGAACTCGTGAGAATCACCAACAAACGCCTGGCGTGGGAAAAACAGCATGAGTTCCCGGCATTCGCAGGGGAAGTCGAACTGGTCTTCGCAGCCGAAACGTTGCGATCGATCCTCCGGATTCGATCAGACCTCGGCGCGGCGGAAGCGGCGCTGCAAGAAGTTCAAGACGGGTTCGAACAGGAGCTGGCCGCGATTCAATCGTCGCTCGCAGAATTTGGATTTGAACCGGCCGCCACGCTGTCCGAGCTTTTCGGCCAGCTCGCTCAACTCGAACGCTACGGCCGGGAACATCACGAAGCCGGCCAGATGATCAGCGACTCGACCGACAGGCTCCAGGAACTCAACCGCCGCACCCGCCAGACCAAACTGGACCTGGGCAATGTCTACGAGCAAGTTGGCCTGGCGGAAGGTGATCACGAGATCCTCGAGGGACTGCTTGGCCGGCTTGACGAGTTTGGGACACACCAGGAACAGGTCGAGCAGCAGAAAGGGGCTTTCTCGGCAACAGCCAAGCGTCTCGAAAACCCGGCACAATGGGACGATTGGGAGATCGGCCAACTCCAGAAGGAACTGGCGGAATCAACGTCCCAGGCCAAAGCACAGGAAGACCTGCGGCAGGAACTCAGTGACCTTGATGCCGACGTCGGAAACGCTCGGTCGGGGGTCGAACTGGAGAAAGCACTGCTCACCCAGGCGACCTGCACCGACGCGCTGAAGGAACAGCGGGCAAACGACCTGCATGCGATGCTCGGGAATGTCCTGGTCAGGCACCTGGATCGGGCCGATCGCAGCAGTGAACAGTCCGTTCTGTTCGGTCGCGCCAGGGAGTTGTTCGATGAGTTCACGAACTTCCGGCACAGGCTGGTGGTCAGCGGTGGCGAAACGCCCGGCTTCCGCGCCATCGACACTTCGCTCGGTGTCGAACAGGAACTCCACGAACTTTCCAGCGGAACCAAGGTCCAGCTGAGGCTCGCCGTCCGCGTGGCCTACCTCGAAAGCCAGGAACAGCGCTGGAAACTGCCGTTGGTGCTCGACGAAATGCTGGCGACCAGCGACGAACAGCGAGCCCGGCAGATCATCGAGGCGGGCATCAAGTTGGCTCGAACCGGCCGGCAGATCTTCTACCTGACCGCACAGCATGACGAGGTCGGCAAGTGGAGGACACTGCTGGAGAGTGCTCAGGATGTCGAGCACGTCGTAAAGGACCTGGCCGAGATCCGCCAGTTTGACGAACGTGATCGGGTTCCGCCGATGGAACTGCTCATGCCGACTCGAGTCGGCGTCGCTGAGCCGAACGACGGCGAGGATCGGGCGAGTTATGGCGAGAGAATCTCCGTCCCGTCGATCAACCCGCGTGAGTCAGTCGGCAACATCCACCTCTGGTATCTCATCGACGACGTCGAGTTTCTTCATCGACTGCTCAAACACCACATCAACCGCTGGGGACAATTCGAGGCACTCGCGCAGCGCGGGTCCGGGGACATCGATGAATCGTCGGAGCCCTTTCTCAAGGCCCGGTCTGCAGTCCACGTGGTCCAGATCGCCATCGAAGCCTGGTCACGAGGACGAGGAAGACCGGTCGACAAGGCGGTGTTGTTGCAGTCGGGTGAGGTTTCCGAGACCTTCCTCGACCGGGTTGCCGAGGTGAACCAGTCGGTCGGTGGCGACGCGAGGGCCCTGATCGAGCAACTCGAGATCAACCCGATTCCCCGGTTCCAGAACGCAAAGCGCGAGCAGCTTCGCGAGTACCTGGTCGGCGAGGGCCACCTGGATGAACGCGAGCGACTGGAACCCGAACAAATCCTCGAACAGGTCGGCGTGGCCGCGTTTCGTGACCTGGAAGAGGGTCGAATCGACCAGGCCCAACTCGAGATTCTGGTCAAAGCGGTAACCGACGACACCCGTCAGCCAGATCCGAAGGAGCCGAATCAGCCGGACAACCGTGACGATCAGTGACGACACGAGCCTGTGCAAGGACCGGATCGACATTCTCTTTTTTCGGAGCCGTCCCGGGGAAACAGAGACCGATTCAGCAGGCGGGAGTCATCAATTCTTCTACCGCGTCCAGTACGGACCCGATTCGGTCCGCTTCCAGATTCGCTCGAACTCGGCAGTGCCGGTTGCGTCCCAGAAATCGGTGACCACCGGCCTGCGATACATCGGGCCTGAACCCGGAACGCGCATCGGCAACTCTTCGATCCGAACCGAGCCGCTTTTTCCGGCCAGGTAGCGCTGTCCGGCCTGGTACCGATCTTCAACGTACCGCAGGTAGACGGTCAGGCCGTTGTGGTACTTCATGCGAACCACAAAGCGGTCGCGCTTGATTTTTTTCGGCGGGGCGAGTTTACGGAGTTTTTCGCGATCGAGGGTCACACCCAGCCCCGGGCCTTTCGGGACCTGCACACTGCCCCCGATGATGGGCAGTCTTTCAACAGTCACATCGTCCTTCCAGAGATGGCCGCAGTGAATGTGAGCCAGCGTTCCCATTTTGAAGACGGCCGCTTCGTGAGCCAGAAAGGCCAACGTGATGTTCCCGCCAACGTGCTGCAGCATGAAGGGGGCATTGGCCGCCTCGGCGATGTGGGCGGCGCGGACCGCCTCGGGGACCGGGAACCGGCTGATAAGACATCCATCGGCCGCTCTCTCAACCAGGTAGTCGGGTCCCGGTGCATGTGCCAGGATCGGGAGTCGAGTCGCTTGGCGAAGCAATCGCCAGTCGTCGCGGTCTGCCGGTCGATTGCTGCGAATGGGATCTTCAACCCGCCCCGCGACGGGGAACTTCTCCAGCTCCTTCAGGATCGGCAGGACCGTGTTGAGACTTTCATCGCCGTTGAAGTCGTACTGCAGCCTGAATCCGGGCGGAGCCACCCGCTGAATGGCCTCGGTTTGATCGATGACGTTCTGGAAATAATCGACGTGGTACTTCATCCAGGTATAGCCCTTCCCGGATAGATGCACGGCCTCTTTGGCCATCCCTTCAGGCGGCTGCGACATGGTCCAGGCCGACAGCGGGACCCAGTCACGGATCTTTGGGCCGATCAGTTGCCACAGCGGGATTCCCAGGAACTTGGCCAGCAGGTCGTACAGCGCCATGCTCATGCCAAGATGAGTGACGCGGTTGAATTCGAGGAAGGGATTGCGACCAACCAGGTACGCGAACTCCTCCTGCTTGGGAGCCGGGCCGTTTCCGGTTTCGCCGTAGCCTTCAAGCCCGTTGTCGGTTCGAACGACGTAGACGGTGCGGGACTGAAAACCCAGTTGCCGATGACGAAACAGCCGCCTGGCGTTGTAGTCCTGATACGGGGCAACAATTTCGTGGACCTCCACGTCGGTGATTTTCAGGCGCACAGGGCGGAAGGCCTGCTCCTGCTCCTTTTCAGCCGCGCGTGTCGTCGTCCGCGCTGACGCCACAGCTCCGAAAGCTCCGAGCATGCTGAGCAGTTCGCGTCGCGAGAATGAAGCCATCATCGTCACCTTTCTGGTTTGTCCGACATTTCCCATTTGGGTTGAACTTGAAACCGATCTCGGCTCCGGATGATCATCAGCACCACGGTTTCAGTCGCAGTTGGGCAACGCCTTCAGCAGTTCGGCGACACCTCCGCTGGTGATCTTGACGTTGAAGGACAGCTCGATCGACCGCAGCCCGGTCATCTCCCTGACGCAAACCAGTCCGGCCTCGTCGGAGACTTCGCCTCATGCGTTCCCCGCCGGGTCGTGGTCGGACGGCTGAACACCGGAACTACTTCAGCACCTTGATGCGGACGTTGCGGAACTCGATGTAGTGACCCTTCGGTGAGTGCGAATCCTGCAGGCCGATGTAGCCTGTCAGCGGTTTCTTCTTCGTCTTTGCGTTTGTCGACTGATCGAAGTCGATGCACTTCAGGCCGTCGGATTTCACCGTGACCTGGTTGTTCTGACAGCGAATTTCGAACGTGTGCCACCTGTCGGCGGATTCATCCGGCCGTGGCTTGACGGCGGTGAAACCGTACAGCGACCCGGTGCAATGGCTGTCGTCGCGGCGGGCGTTGGAGATCTGCACCTCGTAACCGGTCACCAGCAGCAGGTCGTCGGGAGTGAGAGCCAGGTCGAGGCCCGAGCGAATGAACACGCCGCTGTTACCACCCTTCGAGACCTTCCACTCAACCTTCAAGATGAAGTTCTTGTACTGCTTCTTCGTGCGCAACCACTTGCCGCCTCGGCCACCGTCGGAGTGGATGATGCCGTCCTTGATCGCCCAGCCTTCCTTCTTGCCCATGATCTCCCAGCCATCGAAGTTCTTGCCGTTGAAGAGTGACACGAAGCCGTCTTCGGTCTTCCTGGCACTGACGATCTTCACCACGACAGGCTGGCCTGCGGAGTTCTTTGGCTGGACTCGTTTGCTTGATCCACGCTTGGATTGGAACCGCCGCACAAGTTGCCTGGAGACTTCGGTGACGATCATGCCCTCGGTCGGGCGGTGTTCGCCCACGAGCTTCCCGCTCGGATCCAACGCCAGTGCCAGGCCCGGGTACCAGTAGTCTCCCGAGCGTCCCGCCTGGTTGGCGTAAAAGACGTACAGGCCGTGGTCAGCAGCTCGGGCCGGCAAGAACTTCATGTGCAGATTGCGGTGGAACTCGGCCTGCCGGGTCTGGTCACCGGTCTCCTTGTTCACCAGGGAATCACGGCCACTGCCCCCGATGGGGCAGAGCATCATTTCCGCACCATGATGAGCTGCCGAGGAGAAGTAGCTCCGGTAGTTGATATCCGCACAGATCCCCACGCTGAATTTCCAGCCCTGCGACTCAATCACCGGGAGACTCTTCCCAGCCTCGAACCACTTTTGCTCGTTGGCGTTCGGCAGCCAGAGCTTGTGGTAGGTGGTGAGATAGCCGGACGGACCGATCACCAACGCGGCGTTTCGAAGCCGATCGGCCGTCGGGTCAACAATTCCCACGACGAGCGTCATGCCCAGCTTCTTGCACAGTGATTCCAGCCGCGGCCGAGCAATCGCCATGGCCTTCGTGGCGATCGCGCGTGCCGGTTGTTGTGTCATCCTGGAATTGCACAACGAGCCCGTGACGCACAATTCCGGAAACACGGCAAACGTCGCGCCGGCCCGGCCGGCTTTCTCGGCCCAGAAGGCGATACGGTCGAGGTTGGTTTGAAAATCGCCAAGCTCCGAGTGCATCGCGACTGTCGCAACGCGGATCCTGGCCTGGGCCTGTTGTCCTCGCTCCTGGGCGCGGCCGCCTTCGCAGGCGATGGACGAAAGAACAACAGCCAGCCCCAGTGTTATGCCGTGTTCAGTAAAAAACCGTTGCATGGTTGCCATCTCCTCTCGCCAGGCACCCCACCTGGTGGGATTGCATCGTAGCGGGGTTGGGTGTCATCCCAAAGGTAAAGGAAACCTCGTCTCGGACCTCGACGCTCTCCCGACCTTTGCCGCCGAGATCCGCAAAAAACATTATAACTGCTGATCTTCCCACCCCGGCCCCGGCGTTCAACCCGCCAGGAACCGACCCCCCACCCCATTGGGGCGGGAGACTCCGGTTGTCCCGCCCCCCGTGCTGCAGGCATTTGAGGTCACGTTGGTCACGATGTGAACCGGTCGGATAGAATGGCCGGATTGTCCGTCAGTCAATGACTCCTGGTCGCACGACATGTCAAAGGCTATTCCCGGCGGGCTGCAACGGGAGCACGTCCTTAGTGCCCTGCGAGACCTTGACGACGGGATCGAGCACCCGTGCGGCAAACCGACGAGATACGAGCTGGTGCACGACAGCAAACGATATCCCCCGAAAACAGCTGTCGGGATTACCGTCAAATACCTGGATGGAACCGTCCTCCCTCACGGGACGTTCAGCGGTGGTGAACAGACTGGACGGGCTTACACGAGCTCGGATTTGTCGTCGAACGCACTCCCGTCAGTTGGATGTTGCTTGCCCACGCTCCGACCTGATTCGTGTGGTTGGTAAGACCGATTCAACACCGCAGTTCCGAGGACCGAACCATGCAAAGTCGACGTCGTGAATTCCTCTTGGGCCTGGTCGCCGGCAGCACTGCCCTCGGACCCGGCTGGCTGGGTGACCGCAGCATCGCCGCGGCCGAGACGGACGCCCTCGATGCGGCCCGCCGCCAGGCTGCCCATCGCAGGCGGCGCGTCATCTACAACAATGACGGGGACGACATCTGGGCCAAGGGAGCTGACACGGTCGACAAGTTCCTGGCGGTGCGGCACACGCCGCTGCTGGGCACCCATGTCGACAGCATCTTCTATTCGACCACCCAGAGCTTCAACTTCTTCACCCACCAAACCAAGGTGGCCGAGGTCTTTCGTTCCAAGGATGGCTCGTTCGCCAACAACAACCTGACCAAGTTCCTTGGACAGGATACCGACGGCTTGCGGATGTCCAGCCAGTTTGCCCGCAAACACGGAATGGAAACGATCTGGACGCTGCGGATGAACGATATTCATGACGCCTTTACGCCACCATTCCGCCCCAAGTGGAAACAGGCAGATCCCCGCCGCATCATGTCCACGCTGGCCGAGGGACAAAAACACAACGATCGCCGCAGCCTCTGGAGCCTGGTCGATTTCGAACACCCGGATGTCGAACCCCGCCTGCTGGAGATCATCCGCGAGGTCCTGCAAAATTACCCGGTCGATGGTGTCGAGCTTGATTTCCTCCGCGCTCCCTTCTACTTCCGCACAACTTTCGAGGGCCGGCCAGCAACCGCTGCCCAAACGGCCATCCTCACGCGGCTGGTACGCAACGTCCGCCAGGTCGTGCTGCAGGAAAGTGCTCGCCAGGGGATGCCGTTCCTGCTCGCGGCACGAGTACCATCCACACTCAAACACAGTCGCCAGATCGGTATCGACACCAAGGCCTGGCTAGAAGGAAAACTGCTCGACACGGTGGCACTCGGCGGCGGTTACATCACGTTCGACCTGCCGATCAAGGAGATGGTCACCCTGGGGCAGAAACACGACGTTCCGGTTTACCCCTGCCTGAGCCAGTCCGGCCTGATGTCCCGACCACCACGGGGCAAGAGCAACAAGCAGCCTGCCGAGTCCTGGTTGGGAGCAGCCTCACGTCTGTGGCATGACGGCGCCTCGGGGATTTACGTGTTCAACCTGTTCCCCGGACCGGGAACACCCGCCGATCGGGACTATGCCCGCAAGATCCTCAGCCGCCTCGGTTCGCCGGAGAAACTGACCTCCCAGCCCATCCAGTATGCCATCTCCGATGCCGGTTTCTGGATGCCCTCGCATCACTGGGCCAAGGACGTGGCGGAATTTTCCAAGGCCCTGCCCATGGCGCTCAAGCCCAATGAGTTCCAGCAGCGTCCCTTGCATGTTCCGGAAGACCTCAGTGGCGTCGGTTTCAACGTGACCGCTGAACTGCGGGTCGATTTCACGGGGCTCAAGAAAGAGAGCACCCCGGAAATCCTCTTTGGTTCGGCCAACTTCGGACCGACCCGCGGCGGAAAGAAAGTCAACGGGGTCCGACGTTACACCTGCAAGGTGCCCCTGCAGGCCATCAAGCAGGGTGCCAACCGGGTGATGGTGAAAACCAAAGAGACCGGGGCCAGCCTGATCGGTGCCGAGCTCTGGATCCAGCGGTAACGCGTGCTCTACCGCGACAGGACAAAGCACTGCATATTGCCGTCGCGATCTCGGCAGTAAAGCTGCCCCCCCGAGAGCACGATGTGGGGCCAGGCATCGTTCTCCATGAGATCTTTTCGGCGGGCCAATTCCGTATATTTTTTGGCCGAACGATCGGCCGTCTCGGCGAGCACCAGATCGCCACGCCGTCCCCAGATAATCAGTCGGTCATCCGACGTCACGATGCACGAGGCCGTATCTCCAAACACGCCTCCTCGCCAAATCGGTTTGCCCGTCTTGAAATCCAGGCA